>ERZ795048.1217-NODE-1217-length-24066-cov-9.225647_pt1 | contig 24066 bp, 24 predicted proteins | sample MGYA00375132_ERZ795048 | MGnify/ENA primary metagenome ERZ795048 (study PRJEB30177, sample SAMN05720225) | activated sludge metagenome | isolation source: Anaerobic digester | place: Hong Kong | collected 2014-12-17 ... | reverse complement strand
ATATTGCATAAACCAAAACAACTGTACCCAATACAAACAGCAATAGCTTGGAGCGGATTTTTAACCGGATAACCATAAAGTTTAATAATTTAATTATAAAAGAGTGATTCTAAATTTACAAAATTTTAGATGTTAATCCATGCAAATAATAATTAAAATAAAGTAATTTTCAGCTTTAATCATTATAACTATATACCTAACAACACTTTTTCAAAAAATAAAATGCCCAGGTATTATTTCCACATAGCATATAAAGGCACCAATTACAGGGGTTGGCAAAAACAACGCAATGTTTCTACTGTTCAGCATACTATTGAGAATGCCTTAATTCAAATTTTAAGAAAAAAAGTAATATGCATTGGGTGCAGCCGCACTGATACAGGTGTTCATGCTGCTCAATACTTTTTCCATATTGATTTACAGGAGCCTTTAAAAAAGGACTTTCAATCTATTCTAAATAAAGTTTTACCTCCGGATATTAGTATATTCGGCATTATTGAAATTGAAGGGACTCAACATGCCCAGTTTGCAGTAACAGAAAGAACTTACGATTACTTTATTCACACTACCAAAGACCCTTTTTTAGCAGATAATAGTTCTTATTACGAACTAAAAAAAATGGATTTTTCGAAAATGAATATTGCCGCACAATCCTTACTAAAATACAATGATTTCAGGGCATTTTGCAAAACACCAGACCGTCACGACAGCACCATCTGCCATATTAAAGCTGTAAATATTTTTAAAAACCAGAACGAAAACAGAATAAGATTTCAAATAACCGCCGACAGGTATTTAAAAAGCATGATTCGAATTATGGTTTACCAGTTACTTGAAGTTGGGCAAGGGAAAATTAGCTGTGAACAGTTTGAGAATTATTTAAAAACAAATCAACCGCCTAAATTTTTGAATATGGCTTATCCGCAAGGCTTATTCCTCTCAAAAGTTACTTATCCATTTTTAGAACTGCCACAACGAACAGAAATGTTTCGAATGATTTATGAAGATAATGATGGTTACTGGCAGGTTATCAAATAAAACTAAAGTAAAGCTTAGGCTGAAGCCTTAATTTCTATTTCAATTGGCTATAAACAGAAAGACAGCGGAAGATCCGTAACCTAACTGTTTTGTTATTTTAATTGCAATAGCCAAAGACGAACTATGGGGGCAATCATACAGGCTTATTTATCACTTAGATGAAAGGCCTCCGCACGAGCTGAGAACATTAATAGGTTAAAGAACAATTCACCTATTACTATTAATTTAACACAGAAAACAAAATTTCCAATCTCTTATGAGCAATTATTTCACTTATAGTTATAACTTTTGGTGAATAACTTCTAGAAAAGTTGTATCTTTGAAAGAAAAAAAATGTACAAAAGACATCTTAAAGACAAAATTATCAAAAAGATAAACTCCGGAAAAGCAATTATACTTATTGGCCCAAGACAGGTTGGGAAAACTACTTTGATAAAAGAAGTTCTTGATTCATATGATTACTTATTTTTAGACGGAGACGACCCAAAAACAAGAACCCTTCTTAATCAGCCAAACACTGAAGAAATAAGACGGATAATTGGGAAGCATAAATATATATTTATTGATGAAGCCCAAAGAATTGAAGGAATTGGATTAACGATGAAGATTATTAGTGATCAGTTTAAAGATGTCCAATTATTTTCGAGTGGATCTTCATCATTTGATTTGGCTAATGAATTAAATGAACCATTAACAGGAAGAAAATGGGAATACCAGCTATTTCCAATATCATGGGAAGAATTTGAAGCCAATAATGGATATTTGCACGGAGAACAACAACTCGAGAACAGACTGCTCTTTGGCTTATATCCTGATGTATTAAACAATCCTGGAGAAGAAATAAATATCTTAAGAAATCTCGTGAACAGTTATTTATACCGAGATATCTTAGCCTACTCCAACTTAAGAAAACCTGAAATACTTGACAAACTTGTTCAAGCTCTTGCATTACAAGTAGGAAGCGAGGTAAATTACACAGAACTGGGACAAATACTATCGGTGGATAAAAACACTGTTGGAAGATATATCGAGATATTGGAAAAAGGATATGTAATCTTTAAACTTGGAAGTTTTAGTAGAAACTTGAGAAATGAGATTAAGACGAATAAAAAGATTTACTTCTATGACAACGGAATTAGAAATATGATAATTGGAAATTTTGACCCTCTTGACCTAAGACAAGATAAAGGAGCCTTATGGGAAAACTTTTTAATCTCTGAAAGAGTTAAACAAAATGAATATAAACAGAGTTTAGCCAGAAAATACTTCTGGAGAACAAAGCAACAACAAGAAGTTGATTATGTAGAAGATATAGGTGGTAAAATTTTTGGTTATGAATTCAAATGGTCAGAAAAGAAATCAAATAAATTACCAAAAACATTTACAGAAATATATAATTCTGAGAACAAAACAATTACAAGAAATAATTTTAGAGAATTTGTTATAATATAATCCACCAGCACATACAAAAAAGCAAAAATATGATGGGGTTGGGCAGGTTAATAAGCATAGTTTTTTATTTTTAGTTTCGTATTCGGGCCGCACGCATAACATACACGCGATAGCTGATTATCCCTTTTTAGAACTGCCACAACGAACAGAAATGTTTCGAATGATTTATGAAGATAATGATGGTTACTGGCAACCAATTAACTAATTACCAATTTTATTTATCCATATTCTCAATTTATCATAATCTTCCGAAATCATTTTTAACAAATACAAACTTTGTTCTCTATTATAATTTGCTATAATAAAATCTGTTAATTGATTAAAACTATCAGGATTATTAAGTTGATTTTTTAACTCCAAATATGATTCATGAAATATAGTTGCAACTCTCTTTCTCAAAAGGAAAAATTTGATTTTTTGAGAGAATCTTCGAGGTGGTAAAATTTGTTTTCTTAAAGCCGTTTTTGCCCGTTTACTTTCCTTTACAAAATATATGAGATCTAATAGAGCCAGCTTTCTTGAATCTTCATCTTCACTTAAAACCTCAGGTAAAAGCTTTTTCATTATATTATCCTTAAGCTTTATGATGTTTTTATATTTCCCGGACCCTTCAATCATAGCAGCCACAAAATCGGACCAGAATTTTGCCTGAACAATACTTGGCACTGCCAGTGCATTTCCGATAGGAGAAAATAATGTAGCAAAAGGCCAGGCTATAATACTTCGGAAAAAATTTCCACGAATAGTAGCTTTATCGAAGCCACGAATATAATTATGCGTTGCAAGATACAATCCGTTTGATATATTGATAAAAAAGAATTTTACAAATTCAAATAATGCACCCTCATGTTGCCAAGGCCAAACAACATCGAAACGAGCTTTTACAAACCCAAGAATAGGCACTGAAAAACCTGTCCAAAAAAGCGATTGTGCCAGGTTCGGCCAGTTAATATCCTGTGAACGCCATTCGGTTGGATTTAAGCCATTACCCGAAATTACATCGACAAACATATTACGCGAACCTGTAATTGCAAACCATAAAAATGCATATTCAATTCCAACCGTAAAATATGCAGGGATAAAACCTATCATTACAAAAATGAAGTTTTTAATTGCAGGATTTAGATATTCCCAAGCTCTTAATGGACTTATTGCCTTTTCCATTTTTTCATCGCCCAATAAATTGTTTTTTGTAATATCTAATTTACCAAGGCAAATTATATTAGGTTTTTCTTTTTTCTTTAAAGGCACTTTAGGAATTTCAGCATATGTATACAATAGCTCAGAAACTTCTTTGGGAAGATTATAATGTAATTTCTTGAAATACTTCTGCTGATATTTTGGTAATCGGTTTTCCATCACAAATCCCATTCCCGGTGCTAACGTTGAACGGCCGGTTGCATCACTTCCAATAGCAGGAATGATTTTATTTTCAACGATATGCTCCAGAGCTTTCGAAATGCCCTTTTCATTATATTTTATCTGATTATCATCTAAATATCTAATAAGTAATTGGCGATTACCACTATTCAATAATTTAATAAAATTTGTAAATAGAATAAAGTCAGTTTCTTTCGACCCAAAGGCTTCATATATATTGAATATTTCGGTATAAGACAGTATCTCGTAATTTTCCAGAATCATATTTATAGCTGCCTGTAAACCATGTTGTAGCGGCTGAACAAGTTTGATATTCCCTCCTGAATTTTTAGCCAGTTCGTAAATATCTTTTAAACTGCTAACATAAGTTTCAGGTACAGCCAGATCGTTGCCTGCAAAATACTCCAGCCTGATACTTTCCGGATTTAATTCGCTATATTTTTTTCTTATGGTTTTATATTCCAGGTTAATATTTTCAATCTCTTTTATTGTAAAATTCTCGGGATTATTTTCAACTTTTGATTTTAGTGCTGTTAATCTTAAAGCCCTGTTTGCGTATACTTTCTTTAACTTTGGATATAGCAATTCTCCTAATTGCCTTTTCGAATGAATTTTTAATATTTTTTTATCGGTATCATCATTTAACGAAAGTTCGTTCAGATAATAAATGGAATCTTTTTTATAACCTTTATTTATAATAGGAAGATATTGAGAATTAAAGTTTTCGATAAGCATCTCAATGGCTTCTATTCTTTTTTTATCACTAGCATCTAATTCGCGCAAAAATTCCTTAAAATCATCCGATTTTTGCTTTAAAAACTTCTTAAATCTCTTCTTCTTACTTGAAAACGATGGTAAGATGTAAAAATATGAGTAGCGCAAACCATTTGTAATTGCTGAAAACTCAATAGCTATATTCACTTTAATCCCTAAAATTTTACCTGCTTCCAATATTTCCTTAATAGCTTCTTCATGATCAAGGTTTGTATAAGCTACGGTAAGTTCAGAAATACCTTTTATAAATGCATCTATAATTAACTGAATGGGTGTTTTTCGTCCATACGATGTATTATCATGCACATGAAAATCCCACGCCATGTTTAAGTCTTTCAGTTCCTCACCTGTTTCGGGCACTTCAATAATATCCAGTTTCTTTAAAAATTTTCGAATAACTCTCGGATGCCCAAATGACGAAATAGAAAAATCATGCATCAACTCTAATTGAATTCTTTTATTATCACGATTTTTTACAACTTCCTTCATTAATGCCAACTGAACTCGTGCTGTATTAAGAGGCATTTTAAGCGAACGCGAATAAATAATATGTTCGCCTAATAATCGGAGAGCCTGAATACGCTCATTATAGCTAACAGATTCGAGATTTTTTGTAATAAGCAAATAAGATTCAATAATTGTTGTTCGCCGTTTTTTAAATTCCTTAATAAATCCTTTAGGATGAGAATCAGGGAAAGGGGTGATAATCTCAGGTATATCAATTCGTAAATTTATTTTCTTACGAATACTTCTAAGGTATTTAGCAAAACTTAAAAAATTGACAATTTCGTTGTATACTTTAACAAACATTATTTTTCCTTTTATTTAAATTATTTTAATATCCGAATTGTATCATAAATATTGCTTAAATAAATTGAAAATCAATTTGTGTACCCCAAATCCCTAAAGGGAGCAAATTGATTTTCTTCACACCCTTTAGGGCTGGGGCAAATGAAGAAAATCTTTTACAACAATTATGAACAATAACGGATAATCACTTAGAATATAACACATTAAACTATTCTCTCAAACTCCATTAAATCTTCAACTGTACCTATTTCAATAAAATTTGCGCCTTTACTCCTGTTAAAGTTTCCTGCAATAACCAGAATCAGATTATCTTTTTGAAATTCGTCCCTATTTGAATAGCGTTTTAAAGCCTCATACAGAAATTCATGTGAAGATTTCTGATGTTCAATAAAATCTACATAAACACCATACGATAATGCGAGTTTTCGCATGGTTTGTTTACTATAACATTGCGCATATATGGTATTCTTTCCTCTAAAAGCTGCCAGAGCCCTAACTGTGCGCCCCGATGTTGTATCCGTAACAATAGCTGTAACCGGAAGTTCATTTCCTGCTTTAACTGCAGATTTAACTAAAAATGCAGAAACCTGTGTAGAAATAACCAGTGGGGGTAATTCTCTGTAAGTTTCTGTATTAGCTTCAATATCTTTAGCTATATCAGACATTATTTTTACCGATTCTACAGGATATTTGCCATATGCTGTTTCGCCGCTTAGCATAATAGCATCTGTGCCATCGTAGACCGCATTCGCAACATCACTAATTTCAGCCCTTGTGGGCCGGGGGTTCGAAATCATGGAATGCAGCATTTGTGTTGCAACAATAACCGGCTTCCTTCTTTTAATACATTTATCTATAATTTGTTTTTGTATGCGGGGAATCGATTTTGCGGGAATCTCAATTGCAAGGTCTCCTCTTGCAATCATAACACCATAAGCATAATCAAGTATTTCATCTATATTATCAACTCCTTCCTGATTTTCAATTTTTGCAATTATTTTAATATTGCTGTTTTTTGCTTCTAAAATGCTTTTAACCGCAATAATATCTTCTTTCTTTCTTACAAAAGAATGTGCTATAAAATCGAGATCATGCTCAATTGCAAAATTTATATATTCAATATCTTTAGGACTTAAGGCAGGAAGATTAATATTTGTATATGGAATATTTATACTTTTTTTCCCTTCGACAATACCATCATTTTCTACTCTACAGATTAAGTAATCGTCTTTTTTCTCAATCGTAGTAAGTTCTATACTACCATCATCGATAAGTATTTTAGAATTTATAGATAAATCATTGACTATGTTTTTGTAAGTTATGTAAATACATTCCCTTGAAGAAACTTTTTCGGGATCTCCCTTTATTTTAACAATTTCATTCTTTTTAACTTCGAAATTCTTTTCTACTGATGTTATTCTGATTTCAGGCCCTTTGGTATCAACTAAAATTGCTATTTTATCCGATACCTTTCGAATATTGTTTATGACTTTTAAACTACCTTCACAGTCCTGATGTGCAGTATTTAATCTTACCAAGTTCATACCATTATCGAAAAGCTCTTGTATAAGCTCTGGTTCACAATTTCTGTCAGAAATTGTAACCACAATCTTTGTTTTTTTTCTCATTTTAATTGAATCAGAATTTTTTAAAATGGCAGTAAATGGTGTTATACTTTTAATATAACACCATTTGAAAAATATTTAAATCAAAATCTACTAAAAGATTCCAAATACACCGTTAGGTGTAATATCCAAAAATTTAAACCATGTTTCGCCTGCGATAATATTTAATATCCAGGCAATAAACATCATGGTTATTCCAAATTTAAAAGTATCAGTTATACTGTAATGATCGGTTTCGTATAGTAATGCAGCAGGTTTGCTATTAAAAGGCAATACATAAACATGCTCAATCATAAAAGCTACCGGAAGAGCCAAACTAACAATACTCAATCCAAACCTGCCAGCCACACCAATTGCAATGGGTACAAATATCATAGCCCTCATTGTTTTTGACTGAAACAACAATGCGCTGGCAACCATAACTCCGGTTAGAAGTAAATAAAGTTTCCAGAATGATGTTTCATTTCCAATACCCAGGTGATCAAAAAAAGCATTTACACTGATTGCTGGCAAATCTGTAGCTGCAAGTCCTGCACCTAAAGTATATGCACCAGCCGAGAATAACATAAGGTGCCATGGAATATCCACTTCGTTCCATTTAACAACGCCAACTCTTGGAAGCAATGCAATTATTGCTCCAACAAAAGCAACAGCTGTTGGGCTAATTCCATGTATTTTATCTGTGGCCCAAAAAGCAAGAATTAAAACAAAAATTGTAACTGCCTTTTTCTCTTCAAAAGTTACTTTTCCCAGTTTCTGAAATTCTTCTTTTAATTTTTGCATTCCACCCTCAATCTGAGGCAATCTTTCTTCAGGAGAAAGAGGAAAAAACACACGCATCGCAAGCAAATACCCTAAAAACATCATGATAAGCATAATTGGGAACATAGCCATCATCCAATCACTAAAGAAAACACTTCCTCCAATAGCGCCACCAATTAAAGCTGCAGCAAGTAAATTTGCACCTGAACCGGTAAGGAAACCACTTGCTCCGATATTTATATAAAATAAATTTTGAAGAACAATGCTACGTCCGAAATTATTTCGGTGATTATTACCGCGAGCTCCATAAATGGCTGCGATAACCATAAAAATTGGTAACAAAATGGCTGCTTTTGCTGTTGTTGCCGAAATAAAAGCTGATAGTACAATATTTATAAATAAAAAACTTAAAAAAATGGAGCTGGCATTTTTCCCAAAGCGCAGAATAAACCACAAAGCAAATCGCTTTGCAACACCAGTTGCTACCAACATACTAGCTAAAACGAACGACATTATATTTAACCACATTACCGGATGCCCTAGTTCGGCGTATGCTTTTTTTTCAGGTAGTACTCCTGTTAGCACTAATGAGATAATAAGAATTAAAGATGTAAGATAATTGGGAATAGCTTCGGTAATCCACAAAATAATGCTTCCTAAAAATATCCCAAGCATAATGGCATTATTTCTTGAAAATGCATCAGGGCCAATTTTATCAAAAACTTTTCGGGCTTCATCTGTTAAACGTTCGGGATCAATATTTTGTAAAAACGGCAATTTTAAAATATAAGCAAACAGTATAAAAGAAATTATAGCCAGTGGCGGGCCAATTATAGTTAACCATCTTTCAAATTTACCTTTACTTCTTTTAGGAAGCTTTTCGATTCTGTAATTATGCATATCTAATAAATCGAAATGCTCTTGCTCTTTAATGTCGATTATTTTGTCATTCATTATTCTGCATTTTTGTTATGATACCTGCATGGGATTTTCCATGCAGGTATTTAATTATTAACCCCTACCCTTTAAAATTATAATTTACCATTTTGTATATGGATTCTTCATTAACATTGAATTGTAGTATTTAACATCGCCTGTAACCTCTTGTCCTAACCACTCTGGTTTTTCAAAAACATCAGACTCCGATTTCAATTCAATTTCAGCAACTATTAACCCTTGGTTTTCTCCATAAAACTCATCTACTTCGAAAATATACTCACCCATTGGGATATTATAGCGTGTTTTATCGATAACACCAGGTTCACAAATTTTTAAAAGCTCCTGAACTTCGCTTACAGGAATTTCTTTTTCCCATTCGTAGCGACTTGCCCCAGATTCATTACCAACACCTTTTATTGTAATAAAACCTTTCTCTCCTTTTACACGAACCCGAACGGTCCTTTCAGGAACCGATGATAAATACCCCTGTGTAATTCTGGTTTGTTTTACGGCATACTTTTTAAATTCGCCTGTTACTAAAAACTTACGTTCTATTTCTTGTGCCATTTTATGCAATTTAATATTATTATTCTTTTGATTTAGTTAGCCAATGGTTTATTTATCATTCCAATAACACGTTTAATAGCTTGTAAATAATTTATATTTTCAACGCCTTCCAAACCAACATCTTTAATTGTTTTCTTAATATCTTCAACTTCGGTTGATTCAGAATTAATTGAAACAACATGAGCCCCGTTAATTAAAACATCAGCAACTTCACAAATTGTATTATTTACCATGTATCCGTAACGTTCTTTATGAACTCTTACAGCTTGTAAGTCTTTATGTGCATCAATCATAGCAAGAAATTCTTCCAATGTATATGTATCTTTTTCCAAAGCAGGCATATCTACCTGAAAAGCAGGAAAAACTTCTTCTTTTAACACTTTTGATGAAATTGGAAATTCTCCTTTCATTAATGGATTCCATTGCTCTAAACCATCCACCGTTTGAACAAAAGTTTTGATATCCATTTTACCATCTCTGATTTTAGTATTATTGATATCATTTGTCCTAGACATAATATAAATCTCGTCTGATTCTCTTTCCCACACTTTTTCTGGTACTGGAGCTGATAAACGAGACATTCTGTAAGCTTGTTCATCGAAATCCTGGCCAAATGTCCTGAATTCAAATCGTGGTTTAGAGATTTCTCCTATTTTTAATTCCTCTTTTGACATATTATTCATTATTTTTTAAGTTAAACTTGTAAAGTTTTGCCTGCATATCGCTTACTACATATAGTATACTATCTGTTGGATTGTATGCTATCCCCTCGGCATTAGTAACCGGAATTCTATAATTCTCAATCATTTCTCCCTGTAAATTACATCTGCTTACAGTTGCCGATAAATCACTAACAATCCATAATTCCTGATTTATATTATCAACACAAATACCTGAATAATCGTTTGCAAAATCAAGGTCATATGTATTTAAAATATTCAAGTTTTTATCTGTTTCGATTAATAAATCAGGGTTCATTTCATTTATAATATAAAAATGCTGATTAAATGTAGCATAAGCGATTCCTTCCAGACCTTCATTTTCTTCATTTTGTTCAATCGAAATTTGCTTTTCAGATATCATATTCCCCTGTAAATCAAGCTTAATAATTTTTCGCAAACGTTCTTCGGCAACATAAATATATTGGTTGTCGACACAACAAACTCCCTCCAAATCATTTCCAGTGTATTGTAAAGCTGCAAGTTTTCTTCCGGTAGTTGTTATTTTATAAACTTTTGCTGTATTATCACTGACTGTATATAAAACATCGTTATTTGTCCCAAAACACAAATCGGAAGTTTCCAAAATATCAATATTATATGTTGCTTCAGGATATAAGACTTTTATCAGGTTATCGTCCGATTTATCACAACTTAAAATCAGGATAAAACCAATTAAAATAGAATATCTAAGCAATGGAATGAAACCGCAATTACGAAAAGATAATTGCGATTTCATTTTTCGATTTAACATTTTACAATTTTTAAATCAACATTAATTGTTTGATGCACCTGGTGTTGGAGTTGTAGCCACAACCCATAAGTCAGCACCATCTTGTTTACGTGCAACAAGTGGAGCTCCCGGCCAATCTACTTGTAACAACTGGTCAACTACCTGATCTGATGGATTTAATAAAGTGATATCTTCACCACCTGAGCTTATCTTAAATAAGGTAGTAGCAGCACCATCACAATTAAGAACTACAAATCCTCCGGCTGCAATCATTGTTCCTGAAGGGAAAGTATATGCTTCTAATGGATCAGAATCGTGCAGTTTATATCCGCCTAAATCAATTGCTGCGGATGTACCATTATATAACTCAATAAAATCAGGTGAACCAGCACCATAAATTTCATTAATTACCAATTGGTTAAGAATTGTAAGTGGAGCAACTGTTATCTGTGGCCATGTTGTTCCGTCATCGTGATCGAAATCACCAATTACATTTCCTTCCTCATCCACTTCTTCAAATGGATAATATGATTTTTCACCAGCATTATCTGTTGCACGAATGTAATAGCGAATTACAGATTCATCGTTTTGTCCGGGAATTGTACATGTCCAAGCTGTACCATCAAAAGTCATATCTATATTTATCTTATTATCAGCATTGACATCATCAACTAAATAATATAAACGAACAGCATCTATTCCACTTAAATCATAAACATCAACAGTAACTATTATATCTTCTAACGGTGCAGGATTATCATTTGAAAGTTCAACACTGTTAAAAATAGCCAGCCCATCAACTACAGTAAAGCCATATGCATCATTGCCTTCAGGTTTAAAAGTAGTTTTTAATCCTGTTTCATCTGTTGCTTCTATATAATAAAGTATTTCTTCTTCTTTTGTTAACAAAGGCAACAATATACGGTATTCACCACCGCCCAGTGGGGCAAAATCAAGAAAATAAGTTTCAGTTGAAGATTGTAACCATAATTTTACGCTTCTTATACCAGATGCATCAGTAACAATAATATCATACTCAAAACGAATATTATCGTTTACCATTCCGGTGGTAATAACATCAGCAGTAATAACAGGAGCCTCATTTGTATTGCTATTTGCAGCTCCTTTTGTTGGATTTGCATTTTCAAAAACATCTCCGCCGTCAGGAATTCGTGCATAAGAAAGGCCTAAATCCATAGCAGGGACATCAACTTCGTCGATAACTGCATCTGTTGCATCTACTAAATAAACAGTTTCGCCACCCGAAGAAATTCCGAAGTTAGCATATGTTGCAGGATCCGATGTAGCCAGATCTTTATCGCAAACAATTACAAGATATCCTTTTGCAGCAATTGTAGTTCCTGATGGGAAAGTAAATTTAGCATCTGGCTTATCGTAAACACCAAAACCTGTCATATCAACTTCTGCATCAGAAGGGTTATAAATCTCCATCCAGTCAGGATTTGGATCCCCAAGGTTAGAAGCTACCTCGTTAATTACCAAAGTTACATCTGAATCAATTATTTCTTCTGCCTGGAATACTTCATCTTCAACGCAAGACGTTATAAAAGCTCCTGCAATGAAAAGTGCGCCTATTAATAATATATTTTTCATCTATTTAAGTTTTAATAATTTATCATCTTAAAAATCAATTTCAATTCTAAATTGAACAAAGCCATAATCGTCGCCAGCTTTTCCAGCACTCTCGGTTACTTCAGTATAATCTTTTGTTAAGTTACCATCAGCGTCTGTTCCTACATAGAGCTTTCCTTTACCGTTTGCATAACGGTCATGATCAATATATGAATAGTTTACCATGAATTTTACATTTGGATTTACATGATAAGTAACTCCCGCTGTATAACCATTTGCACTACCACCCATTATTTGGGCTTTTGTATCGTTCAGATTTATATAATCGTAACGTAGAGCTACTTCAATATCACCCCAATCCTTCCCACGTGAAACTTGAGTATATTCGCCTTCTTCTTCGTTATAATTATATTTTCCGCCAAATATCATATACGATAATGAAGCATACATGCCGCTTGCCTGATAATTTTCAAATCCGGTTTCGCGATTTAGTTTTGAAATCATATATTCACCATCAAATTTGATGTTGTTATAACTAGCCGCTAATTCACCTCCCATTATAACTCTTGATTCTACATTACCAATATCATCAGTATCTAAGTATTTTTTACGGCTTACATTGGTCATATCCCTTGATGAAAATCGGTATGTATTTGGATATTCCCAACTTGTTTTTGGAGTACGATAAGAACCTGAAATACCAACATGTACAACTTTATTATCATCATTAATAGGCCTGAACACAGCTTTACCTGTATAAGAATATCCTTCGTCAGTTCCAAAATCTTTATTTGCATCTTCTGACCATGTACTTACTTCAAGATTTTCAACATCATTAAAGTGTACCCCAACTACAGCTAAATACATTTTATCCCATTTAGAAACATTAATACCTAACTGACGTGCAGGAGCAAACTCTGTCATGAATGGTTCTTCAATAAAAGTTTGGTAACGCGATGTTGTGGTTGTTTCTTTTGATATTGGCTCCTTGAAATATCCCGCTTTGAAATAGTATTTATGAGAATCTGATCGATATCCAATGAAAGCGTCTTTAACATCCAGCTGGCCACCAGCAAAATCCAGATCTACTTCTCCAGTCCAATGCTTGTAAAGAATAGTTTTTGCTGCAAAACGCAAACGACGAATCTTTACTCCGTTACCAAGATCATTTAGTGCATTTTTGTCAAAGTAATAAGCACCATCAAAATTTACTCGAAAATCAAACCATGTTTTGAAGTTTTGATCTTTCGTTTCAAAAACCAGCACCCCGTTTCTGCTTTCGGCATTTAGTGAAGCACGGTTTACTCTTTGTCCGTAAGCATTATATCTTACATTCGACTCTAAAACAACATTAACTGTTGAACGGCCATTAACGTTTATGTCAAGAAGGTCATAATCAGGATGAGTAAATACAAGCTGGCCAGATGTATTTGCTCCCACTTTAATTGTAAAATTTCCGGTTGCATCTGAAACACAACCAACCTCTTTTTCTCCTTTAACTCTTACTTTAACATCACTCACAGGAGCTCCATCAACACTTGATATAATTGTTCCTGTTACATTTTGCTCTTGTGCATAAAGTTTGTTGGGTACAAACCCGGCAACAAATAAAAGCAGAATGAGAATAATTTGTCTCGATTTTTTCATACGTTCTTTTTTAAATGTTATTAATGAAATTTTTAAGGTTACTATTTTTATCCAGATTTAATTTTTTCTTTAATCTATACCTGGCTATTTCAACACTTTTTGCAGATATATTTAATAATGATGCCATTTCCTTAGTAGAAAGATCGAGCCTGATTAAACCAGCAAGACGCTTTTCAAGATCAGTAAGATTGGGAAAAGTCGTTTTTAATTTCATATGAAAATCTTTATGCACATCTTCAATCTGCATATAAAACTCCTTCTTCTCTTTCGAGAAAGACATTCTTTGTTTCAGCATTACCGATAAATCCTTTAACTTCTGTATTCTTTCATCATGATCAGACATAAGTATAGCATCATCAATTCCATTTGATATTTTTTCGAGAAAGTTCTTCTGTTCATTTATATTGAGTGCTATATCCATAAATTCTTTTCTCTTTGCTTGTAACTTAACATTCAGGTTATCGTTTTCCATAGCAATCGTTCTAACTTCCAGGTCATTCATCGCTTTTTGCGACATATAAAGCTGGTTTTGCTGAATAAGCATATCTTTTTCGATTTTCAAACGAAGTTTTTGTTGCCTGAAAATTAAATATGCAAATACCAATAAAATAACTGCTCCTAAAATGATTATTCCCGGTACAACTAAATTTATTATTGATGAATGCCCCGAACTTTTTAACGTCTCGACAACTGCTTCAGGCTTATTTTCTAGAGGAAATCCAAATGTCTTTCTAAATATCGCTAATACCATATAAGTTAATAATCCTGCACTCAAAGGTGTAGTAATCCAACTTAAACCAATCCCTGCTATTGTTTTTGAATCAATTTCCCAAGTTCCCTTTACTAATCCTATTCCCAGTATTGCTCCTAATATAATTTGTGTACTTGAAACCGGAACCAGCGGGATTGAAGGCATGCCTATTGTTTCGATGAGATTGCTCATAAAAGAAGAAGAAAATATAAACAATACTATTCCCAGGGTTAAATGAACTATGATAGCTGTTTCAGGAATTAATGAAAAAACACCTTCGTCTGTATCATGTAATGATCGCCTGCTATAATAAAAAAGCCCTCCAGCTATAGAAATCCCTCCAAGAAGAAAAAGCACCTGCAAGCCATTAATAGTAAATAAACCAAAATTTACAATTACATCAGGAGCGTATTCAGAAAATACCCCTATTACATTACCTATATTATTTGCACCTAACCCAAAGGCTGCAAAAGCAATTACTATTATTAATGAAAATCTTAAATATGCATCTAGTTTTATAACATGAATATTAGATTTCTTTATAAACCAACGCATTCCGATAAATAATAATGCACCAATAATAATCCCTAAAACAGGAGCTAAAATCCATGCCAATAAAATTTTTGATGCAATTGTTATATTAATACTATTATAGGTAAATAAACTCCATCCTAAAATTGCACCAACTATGGCTTGACTTGTTGAAACAGGAAGTTTTACTTTAACTAATACAAGAACAATAATTGCTGCGCATAAAACTACAGTGAAAGCTATAACAGGTTCGTATATGTTCCCAAGGCTATGTATTGTTGAAGTAGTTCCTTTTCCTTGAAATATTGCTCCGAGAACAATGAATATTCCGGCAATAACAGATGCCTTTTGAAAATTCATTCTTTTAGAACTAACTGACGTTCCGAATAAATTAGCTGTATCTTTTGAACCCAGAAGCCATCCAAGAAATAATCCACTTGATATTATAATTATAATATATAGCATAGCCTTTTTACAATGTTCGTTTAATTGCCATTATTGATAATAAATCAGCGGCTTTCTCTGCAACATCAGACAATATCTCAATATGAAGCGTAAAATATCTTAAGTGTATTTTCTCACTCAATTTTAGTTGCGTCATTTCCTGAAAAACCTTTCTTTTAATTGAAAGTGCAAGTTTATCAGCTTCCTTTTCATATAAATATACTCTGTGCAATTGTTCCTTAACAGAAATGGGATCTCTAAAATATGCTCTTGATGCCGGAATTAAAGAATCTATGGCGAATACAGAAAGCTCCGTTAGCTTAAGTAAATCCTGGTTTAATTCGCTTGGAATTAATGGCACTTCAACATCAAATTCGAACAAATTCGATTTTGCCAGATCAATAATATTATTTAATTCTTCCAGTAATTTCAGAATATCACCTCTCAATTGTGGCATTAGCGATTGAGTATATAATATATTCTCAATCTCACGCTTTTTAATATCTGCGTCTGAAGATAGGTTTGATAATGTTTTAATATTATCATCGAAGTTTTCCCTTTTACCTTGAAGGTAGTTTTTTACACCATCTTTAAATATAAGGCTTCCCTGATCAATAATGGTTAAAAATTCCTCAATTAAATCGATTGATTTGTTTGCATGTTTAAAACTTAACATAATTCAAATTTTTTAATCGTAAAAGGTGGTACCAATTTACGACATATTGTTAATACTGATTAGCTTATATAGTGACCTACAAGTTAGTATATTTTTTTTGTAGTGTTTTTAATTTTTTTATTTTTTTGATTTATTGTTTTTTAGATTCTTTTTGTATTGTTTCTAAAAAACTATAAATTCGATTTGTAGTATTTATGTAGTGAATTTAATATAGAAATTTTTAATTCTGTAGAATATTAAATTAAAAGATCTGGATAAATTTTATACTTATTTGTAGAAATTCTTATTGATATTAATAAAACATAAACTAATCTAAGCAAAATATTAAGCCCTAGATTGGATTAAATGAATCTTTTTACCAATTAAAAATATAATTTGGTATACTTTGGCTAAGATTTCTATTAATTGAAGGGTAAAATTTCTATTCATTTTAAAGAATTATGAAAATAATTCCTTTGAGAAATAAAAACAAAAAAGCCGATGATTTCTCATCGGCTTTTTGTACCCGGGGCGGGTACATTGTAATTAATCACAAGAAATTATAAGAAATTTATTTCCCTGTTTCATTGGATTTTATACACTCCAAAAATAATATTATTTCTTATAATTTATCTATTCTTTTCATTTTTTTGTATCTTTTTTGTATCCCAATACTATTTTTTTTGTAAATTTGGAAAACATAGGAAATTATAAGAACACAAAAAGAATAATGAAGAACAAAACCAAACAAAAAATATTCACCTATACACCTGGAGCTGGTATAAATGTTAGATTAAGAGGAAAAAGAATTAAAAACAACAAAATATCCCTTTATTTAGATTATTATCAGGGATATACCAAAACAGATAATGACAAAATTAAAACCAATAGAAAAATTGAATATCTAAAAATTTACCTCAACGACAAACCAAAAACAGAAGATGAAAGGAAAGATAATAAAGAAAACTTAAAGCTTGCACAAGATGTCAGAAGTAAAAGAGAAAGCGATTTACAGCATAATTCCGAGGGGCTAATATCACCAAGAAGAAAGAAAACCAATTTCTTAGAATATTGCCAATCTTATCAAAATCAATATCAAAAAAAAGACATTAGAATGGTTAAAATGGCCATTGAGAATTTCAAGGACTACACAAAAGAAAATTATTTAAAACCCATACAGATTGACAGAAAACTCATTTTGGGTTATAGAGATTATTTATTAAATAAATACAACGGAGAAACACCAAAATCCATCTTTGCAAGATTTAAAAAAATATTAATAGCGGCAACCGATGAGGGTTTATTTACTAAAAACCCATCAGAAAACATTACTTGTCCGGTACCCGATGGGATATCAAAATCAATACTGATGCCCGAAGAAATAATTAAGTTAAGTAAAACAGAATGTGGAAACCATGAAGTAAAAAGGGCTTTTTTGTTTAGCCTAAATACAGGCTTAAGATTTGTTGACATTGAGGACTTACAATATAAACATATTAATAATGACAAATTAATTAAGAATCAACAAAAAACAGGCAAACAGGTAATAGTGGATTTAAATAATAATGCAGTAAAATTAATTGGTGAGATTGGCGACCCGGAGCAAAAAGTCTTTAACCTACCATCGTTTGCTGGGTGTCTAAAGTCTCTCAAAACATGGACGTCAAAAGCCGGAATTAACAAAAGAATTACATGGCATTCTGCAAGACACTCATTTGGAACCATTCTCTTAATGAATAAAACAGACATTAAAACAGTTAGTAGCCTTTTAGGACACTCCAAATTAGAACACACACAAAAGTACACTCACTTAATTGATGAGTTAAAAAAACAAGCCACAGACACACTACCAGATTTGAGTATTTAATACCAATTCTAATAATAACTAAAAACCTAAAAACATGGAAAAATCAACAACACACAACATCGAGAGCAATCCAACCATCACACAAGAAAGTTTAGAAATAATCAAACATGAATTAGTAAATGCTATGTGTGATGATGATATCAAAAGTGAGTATAGAATTAAATTAAAAACAGCGTATGAGGAAATAAGCAATCTAAGAGAATAATAGTTTACTAAATAAGAAGCAAAGATGAAACATGTTGAAGAAAAAATAGATAAGTTGATAGATGAAATACTAACTTCAAAATCAAATTATACAACATTCAAAGAATTGCTTAATGAACAGTTAGACTTTCTATACAGTGATGAAGAAAAATTATACTTTCTTCATCACATCCCAAGTAATGAATCATTCTATAACATAACAAGAACAGCAGATGTATTTTACACTCACTTTGAAGATTTAAAAAAATTGAACCAGTACATAGCAAACTTACTTATGAAATTTAAGGATAAAAATCCAATAAACATCAAGACCCTTGAATGCAGACTAAACACATTAGAAAAAAAAACATTACATACCAAACTATTACAAGAGGGTTTTATTGCAGAGAATATAACAGAGGAACATTTTATCCACTTCTTAAGCGGAGGGGAAATAATTGAAAAATATAAAAACAAAAAAATAGAATGGCTAAAATCGATTCCTTTATTTTGCTGCCTTTTTTATGGTTTTAACAATATGGAATTCAATGGAAAAACCATTGACTTTAAAGGCATCATTAATGAAGATACTGGATCCAAGTACAAGAAAGCTGAATTATTATTTTCATTTGGGAATAGAAAAGTAACAAACAAAACGCTATCAGAGAAAGTTCACAAGATCACATATGCAAATGCACCTAAAGACTATTCACTGCTTCACAAAATCATAGAAACAATACAAAACAGTACTGTCTAATTACTTTCCTTTTTATTTTCCATCATATCTTATGTTTGCCTTAACTAATTGGTTTTAAGGCTTTGCAAAGCCATTTTGTTTAACATTAATTCTTTAAACATTATGGTTGATATAATTAAAAGATTAGAGCAGCAAGATGAGAGATTAAAAAAAATTGAAAATCTTTTATCAGCACAGAAAAAGGTATTAAACATAGATGAGGTTTGTCTATTTACTGGACTATCAAAAAGCCATATCTACAAGCTTACCTGCTACCACAAAATTCCATTTTATAAACAATCAAAACACTGTTTCTTTGATAGAGAGGAAATAGAAGCCTGGTTAAAAGAGAACCGTTATAAAACAACGGATGAAATAGACAAGGAGGCAACATCATATGTAACCCTTAACAAGAAAGGAGTTGCAAAATGACCTTTACCGACTATTACAAAGCAGAAAAACTTACTGATGCAAAATGTCGTTTTGATATTACAGCATCAACAGGAGAATACAACTACTTTGAAAGAAACTTATCCAACAAAAGGGGCTTTAATGTTGGTGGTCTCTCGCTTAACTGTGTTTCTCGTCCAGAACGATGGAAGGGAAAGAAAACTGATTTAGCAATCACAAAAGGAAGTGATAATATCACAAGCATAAAACGTCCTGACCCTAATATTCAATATGCCTTTGGGGATATTAAAGGCACCAATGACAGTTGTATATTAGTCTTTAATTCCAACTTTAAGGAAATAGGTATTTCTACTATTGAAATATTTATTGCTCGGGGGTTAAGAAATGATATAAATAGTCTTTGGGATTTATTAATAGATGGTGAATTCCAGCATGAATTTGATACATTAAGGGGAAAGGCGGTTACAAAAAATGTAACTAAACCTTAATATGAAAGGGAGTAAATTTCTCCCTTTCATTCTTCAAATAACGATTTAATGTAGCGGAAATTTCCGTTTCACAAATCTATCAGTTTAAATAAAATCAAAAAGGATAAAGATTAAACCATGTATGATAATTTAGATTTAGTCTTGTACAAAGGTGAACAAACAAAAATTAGCTTTCTTGATAACACCCCTGGCTATTTAAGTGAACTAACAAGCGAAGGGATTTCACAGTTTGGTCATTACATCAATGGTTACTTAGGTAGTTTAAAAATTAGCATCACAGAAAAAAGAATAAAAATACACGATAGCAGTATATGTAAATATTATTTAGGAAACAACTTTAAAACCTTGAATAAGGGAGATACTAAAAAAGCAATAGAAAAAATAAGTGACACCCTACATCAACCATTCAATAAATCAACTGTAACCAGAATAGATTTTTCAAGCAATATAATTACAAAATACCCGGCTAATATATATTATCAATTCTTGGGTGAAGCACAATATTACAAACGACTTGAACAAAACAATGGACTTTACTATAACAATGGTTTAAGGCAAATTCTTTTTTATGGCAAGGTACATGAACAAAAAGAAAAGAAAATTCCAATTCCTGAATTATACATTGGGAGAAATGTATTGAGGTATGAATTAAGGTTTAGAAAAAAATTAAAGGAACAATTCCGATGTACCGATTTACTTGCAGAAAAACTTTATGATGAAACCTTCTATTACAACCTTATCAAAAGGTGGAAAAATGAGTACTTAGAAATTCAAAAAATAAACTCAAAATTAATTGAAATGAGACCAACCGGAAGTAAAAAAGAACTAATCGAAACCCTTGCTTTGTTTTCAATTTTAGAAATAGGACAGCCTAAAATTCTAAACAAAATTAGTGAATGGCAAGAGAAAAAAGAAATTACAAAAAAACAGGCTTATGACCTCAGAAAATCATTAAAAGATTTAAGCAAAATTAAATTAAACAATAATGGCAATGAATTAATTGATGAATTAACCAACAAGATTAAACAACTATCTCGTTATGCATAGCTCCTATGTTAAGATGTATTTTATACCCCTTTTTTGTAACCATAAATACCTATAAAATATGATACCATTAGATGTATTAGCAAATAAAATAAATAAAACACCGATAGAAACATGCAACTTCTTAAGGTTTTGTGGAATACTTAATGATGATGGCAAGCCGACAGAGTTTGCAATTAAGTGCAACATTGAAATAGATGTTCCAAATGATATGATAAAATTTTTGAATCCTCAATATGATTATGATGTAACACCAGAAAAAGTATTATTTGAAGATGATGAAAAAATATTCTTTCAAGGAATATTCAATTACATTGACACTGTTATAGTTAAAAATAAAAAAACTGAAAAAACTTATGTGTCCTTAGATTCATTTGCTCAATCTATTGGTTTTAAGAATAAAACAGAAATGATGTTAAACGATAATATGTTGGACTTATGGAATGAGACAAAAAAAGAATTTAACAACAAACTTGACATTAGAAAATTTCCCAATCCACTAAAAAAACAGGACAATGAAAAAGACTAAAGATGGGGATTATAAGGAATTATACCCGATAAAAGAAATACTTGAAAAAATTGTGTGTAAACATTGTAACAAAACATCTCGGGTAAATATCGAGCAAACAGCTATTAACATGTTTAAAAAGCAATCTTCAAATAGCTATATATCGTTTGATTTTATTTGTTGTAATGAACACAAACAAAAACTCAATAAATTATTTATTCATAATGTACAACAAGCGGCCAAAGATTATTTAAAGTATTTGGTAGAATTAAGGGAACTTAATGGCAAATAAAACACACATTATTTAACAATTAACCATAAAGGGGTAATTATAATAACCACTTTGCTTTATTATTATTTTACCTTGCATAAAAAATGGAGGATTATATTATGGCCGGAGCAGTAGCATTAATTGGTACATTAGCAAGTTTACTTCTTAACGCCTATGGGTCAAGCCAATCAGCAGAAGCTAACGATAAAGCCCAGGGATTACTAAACAAAAGAATAAATGACCTTGATTCATGGTATAATGCAGAATCAAGTAAAGATTTTACACAAACCCCAGAAGGACAAGCTACACAGAGAAGGCTTGAAAGCCAAATGAAGAAAGCCTTAGAATCACAGAATAACGATGCAGTTAGAACAGGAGCAACACCCGAAAGTAAAGTTGCATTACAAGGCGAATTACAAGAGAAGTATTCTGATGCTGTAAGTAATTTATCTGGACTTACCACCCAAAGGAAAGAAGGAATAAGAAGGGATTACATGTTAAACATGAATAACCTGTTAAATCAACAGACTGGAATGTATTCCCAAGAGCAAAACAATTGGACTAATCTAGCATCAAATATTTCAGGTGCATTAGGAGCATTAAGCCAGGCAGATTCACAAGGTGTATTTGATGATTTATTTAACAGTGAATCAAAATATATTGCAGGAACTGGAAGCGGAATGTATTCATCGAGAGGCTTTTAACCATTCAAGTGTTTTGTAAAATACAAAATATTTACAAAAATGGGATTACAAAAAGGGCAAACAAACAATCCAAGCGGACGGCCTCCAGGTTCTTTAAATAAAGTCAGTAAAGAAATTAAAGAAAAAATTGGAAGTTTTATAAATGACAAATTAGATAGTATAGATGAAGAATGGGAGAACATACATATAAGGGAGAAACTTAAATTTATCATTGAATTACTGCCATATGTATTACAAAAAAACTCCGATTCTCATCCACCTGACAATAATTTGAATGATTTCTTTAGAACAATTCAAGAGCAATTTACAAACGACAAGAAATAAAAATTAAAACTTCATGTTGAAAATTTTAGATTTTTGACTAACTTTAAATAAAAAACATGAAACGATATATTTTTATTACATTAATCACATTAATTCTTAACGGTTGTAGTACTGCATATTTCCAACTGTACAAAACACAATCCAACGATGTTATAACAAGCGATAATGGGCTGATTTTTGAGCAACCAGACATAAAAGTAATATACAACTTCTGGGACAACTTCGGCAATAGTACCTTTCTGTTGTACAACAAAACAGATAGCACAATTTATGTTGATTTAAGCAAATCACATTTAATAATTAACAGTATTGCATATACATATTTTAGAAATAGAACATTTACCGAATCTGCATCGGTTAGTCTAAGTGCTTCAAGTGCCTTTACTACATATTACATAAATGAAACATCGAAGGGTGACATAAATAACAGTAGTTATCGGTTTGGAGATTACATAAACAGCAATAAAAAATCAAACTTTGTTTCAAATAGCACAGGTAGTTATATTACTACAGGTGGAAAAGCAACAAACTCTAAATCCTTTAGTGTCGGATATCAAGAAGAAAAAATCATTTGCATACCACCAAAGTCAGGAAAAATAATCGATGGATATTTTTTAAACAAAGATTTAGTAAGACATTGTGATTTATTTATTTATCCATCATCAAAAAAACAGAAAACAGTTAGTTTTGACAAAGAAAATTCACCGCTAACTATAAAAAATGTCATTACTTACTCTTATTCAGAAGATAATAAGAATTTAAAAATTGTGTCAAATGAATTTTGGATAGAAGAAATAACAAATTACTTAGAAGATAATTTTTTTGAACTTAGGAAAAGGGAATACTGTGGAGAAAAATCAATCTCTTCAAAAAGATATTTCAAATTTTCATCACCCGATAAATTCTACCTTAAATACATCAAGGACTATGATAATGAATTTAAACACTAAAATATAATTTTGATATGTCAATTAGCAGAAAAGTACTTACAGAGGAACAGAAAATAATTAGGGGCCGGAGAATGTTAGCAAAGCTGGTTCAACAAGAGTTAATGAAGGAAGGATATCCTGACCCATTCCCGAGAAAAAAACATATTAACAATAATGAAAA
>ERZ795048.1214-NODE-1214-length-24122-cov-6.046745_pt1 | contig 24122 bp, 17 predicted proteins | sample MGYA00375132_ERZ795048 | MGnify/ENA primary metagenome ERZ795048 (study PRJEB30177, sample SAMN05720225) | activated sludge metagenome | isolation source: Anaerobic digester | place: Hong Kong | collected 2014-12-17 ... | reverse complement strand
AATAACACTATTCGTCTGATTATTTTCACGGCGATATTTTCTTTGTGTTTTATCAATATATACCGTCCCTTTGATTCAACAACCTGGTACAATGTTTCCATGTTGTATTATTTTTTCTTTTCATCATTACTTGTTTTGACTGGTATTTTGGTGATTGCTGCAAGTCGGTATGCCATGTATAGATTTGTACAATCTCATTCTATGCATTATATAGAGTATGTACTTTGGATTATATCAGAAATTTTGGTCTTGTCCATTTTCTATACAATATATACCATTTCAGCCCATGATGATAGGTCGTGGTGGAATGTGACAGATGTGATTATTACATTTGAGGAAGTGAATATGAAGACGATTTTGGTTATTATGCTTCCTTATATTGTATCTTGGTTGTATTTTTCTAATGTAGATAAACGAAATCGTATTCGTAAGATGCTTCAGAAAGAGCATACATCTTCTTCTCATGCTGTTATATCATTTACTGATGAAAAAGGGGAGTTTAAATTTTCGGTAACAACCACTCAGATTATATATATTGAATCTGCAGATAACTATGTCGACATCGCCTACCTTAATCAAGGGAAGTTGACTCACTATCTGTTGCGTAATACATTGAAAAGGCTGTCTACTACAGTTTTGAAAGATACTACCATTAAGCGATGTCATCGTTCACGCATGGTTAATTTTGGGCACGTTGAAGCTCTTCGTAAACAATCCAATGTTTTGTATTTAGTTATGGATGTGTCGGGGGTAGAGATGCTCCCTGTTTCAAAGAGTTATCAAGATGAAGTGACTGAATTCTTCTTGCATTATAAAGAAGATGAAGCGATAGTAGAATAAAATTTTTTTCAAAAGTTGATATCAATAAAAAGAGGATATGTCGGTGATGACATATCCTCTTTTGTTGAGTGAGGTACCTGGCGGATTCGAACCGCCGTACCTGGTTTTGCAGACCAGTGCCTAGCCGCTCGGCCAAGGTACCATATCTCAGTTTTTGCGAGTGCAAAGATAGTAAAAAAAATCAAAGTGATGACATAAACACTCTTTTTCTATTGTCAATTAGACGAAAAAATATACCCACTTATACAGCATATGGTGTTCATGTGAGACTTATGCAGTTGGTTGTTGCTATATTCTTATGCTATTGTCTTGTGTAATGTATGCCAGACCTAATGATAAGGGAAACCGATTATATACAACAACGAAAGAAGGTGTGTCAATATAACTTGAACACACCTTCTTTATTTTCGTACAAGAGGTACCTGGCGGATTCGAACCGCCGTACCTGGTTTTGCAGACCAGTGCCTAGCCGCTCGGCCAAGGTACCTTGTCTTTTTGTTTGCGGTTGCAAAGGTAAACAATTTATTTTACAGTGCAAGCTTTTTCTGTATAAAATGCGCTTTTACGCTTGTTTTTTTGTGCAGGGACTGGAGTCACACAGTCGGTCTTTTTTATAAAGGCTATATTTTTAAGCTTACAAGGCGAAGTGCACGCTGCACAGTGTACTGGACGAGAGGGGTCGATAGTCACATGCCATGCTTTCCACATACTTCTAATGACATATGTGGCACATCCTAAAATAATAAGGAGTATGATTAAATCTTGAGGTCCATAAAGTGTCATATGTTCTATATCAGTTGTTGTTTATTTGTCAAATTTAGCCTAGATAAATATTGAGCCAATTTGGAATACCAAAAAGCTCAGTATCCAAGCAAGTGCGGTGGTATATGTGGCAGAAAATAGTGCCCATTTCCAGTGTCCAGATTCATTTTTGATAGCAGCCAATGTCGCGATACAAGGAAAATATATAAGACAGAATAGCATATATCCAAAAGCGATAAGTGGAGTGATGTGCATATGTTGAGCTAATCCTCCATTTTCTACAGTATCTTCACTCGTTCCATATATTACGCATAGTGTAGATACAACAAGCTCTTTTGCCCCAACTCCAGATAATAATCCGATACCAAGGCGCCAGTCGAAACCAAGAGGTTTTAGTGCTGGTTCTATTGCATGCCCAATCATACCCATTAGAGAATGTTCTTGCTGTAGAAGAGCTGCATTTTCTTTGTCTGAGCGAGTAATTTGGTTTACATTATTTTGTTCTGTATTATTATTAACTGTTTGAGCATTCACTTGGCTTGTCTCGATTGTTGATGCTCCAGAAATATCATATCTTGGGTAGTAACCTAGAAACCATATAACGATTGAAGCTATCATGATGATTCCTCCCATTTTTGCTATATATTGTTTCCCTTTTTCCCATGTATGTCTCCATAGAGATTGCATTGTTGGCAGTCTATATGGTGGCAATTCCATAACAAAAGGTGTCGATTCGCCTTTAATAAGCCATTTGTTGAATACAATAGCTGCTAACATGGCTATGATGATTCCTATAATATACATACTGAAGAGCACGGCTCCTGCATACTCTTTGAAGAAGTATCCAACAAATACTAAATAGACAGGTAAGCGTGCGCTGCAAGACATAAAAGGGTTGATAAGCATAGTTATCAAGCGACTTTTTCTGTCTTCTATGGTACGTGTGGCCATAACAGCAGGTACATTACATCCAAATCCCATGATAAGTGGAATAAAAGATTTGCCATGAAGTCCCACACGATGCATAATGCGGTCCATAATAAAAGCAGCTCGAGCCATGTAACCCGAATCTTCCATTAAAGCAATGAAGAAATAGAGGATCATGATATTAGGTAAGAACACGATAACGCCACCTACACCGCTAATGATACCATCAACAATCATGTCCTTTATTGGGCCTTCTGGTATGTAGCTATGAGCTATGTGATTAAGTCCTGCAACAAGTTGCTCTATCCAATCCATTGGAAATTGTCCAAGTGTAAAGGTCATTTGGAACATTATATACATGAACAAAAAGAATAGAGGGAAGCCTAAATACTTATGAGTTAATACTTCGTCAAGGGCTTTGGTGAGCTTACGCTCATGGGTCGAGTTTACAGTAAATGTTTCCTTAAGTGCCCCCGATATAAATCCATATTTTGCATCGGTGATTAAAGATTCACTATCATCTCTAAGTGTGCTCTGAAGATATTTTTTTGCTTTATATACTCGTCGCATAATTTGCTCAGCATTAGGAAGACGCATAACACGTAGCCTAATTTTATGATCATTTTCGAGGAGTTTTATAGCTAAAAATCGGGTTGAAAAACGATGACGAATTTCTTCATTTTGACTAATTGCCTCCTGGATTTTATTAATACATAGTTCTATATCAGGACCATGATTAATATGAATGTGTCGAGCCTTTTCTTCTTTGTCGTTATATATTTTAATAACTGTATCAAACAATTCGTCTATCCCTTCACCTGTCTTTGAGACTGTTGGAATAACTGGCATCCCAAATAAAGTACCTAATTGATCTATATCTACAATGTTGCCACTTGTTTTCAATTCATCGTACATGTTGAGTGCCATGACAGTACGTACGTTCATATCGATCAATTGAGTAGTCAGATATAAATTACGTTCTAAATTTGAAGAATCGACCACATTTATAATGACATCTGGAGTTTGCTTTATAATATATCGGCGTACATACAATTCTTCAGGAGTATAAGCTGAAACAGAGTAGGTGCCTGGCAAGTCAACGATGTTAATAGAATAGCCTTTGAAAGTCATATGTCCCTCTTTGGCATCTACCGTGACACCAGAGTAATTGCCCACATGTTCACAAGCACCAGATGCTTGGTTGAATAATGACGTTTTACCGCAATTTGGATTACCGACTAAGGCTACATTAATTACACGATGTTTTTCTTCTGCAGCTTGCTGCATCAGTTTTTGATAATCATCGTTTGTCGTTTCATCAGTAAGTGTTCCAAAGTAGCTGGTATTTTCTTGTTTTGACTTAGCCTTGACTTCTTCTTCCGTAATGACATCAATCAATCTAGCTTCCTCGCGACGCAAGGAAACTTCATAATCCATAATACGATATTTTACAGGATCCTTTAATGGGGCGTTTAGTAAGACTTTTACAGGCTGTCCTTTGACAAATCCCATTTCAATGATGCGTTTACGGAATCCTCCGTGTCCTCGTACTTTAGCGATAACTCCGCGTTGTCCAGTGGCTAAATCAGATAAATGCATACGCTATTATATTATTACCTTTTATTTCTTGTGACAAAGGTACAAGAAAAACTGCAAACGAAGAAGTTATTTAGAATGTTTTTAAATAAAGAAATCTCAAGTTTTAAATTATGAAGATGTTTTTTGATATGTAATACCCCTTTTATACGGGGGTTTCTCTTGTTATAAATCTACTTTAACAGGATGAATTTTTCTTGGAGAAGGTAGTTCACGCCATTTCTTTGCACATCTATATAGACTATTTTTTGTTATAGAGCGTGTTGAAGCCGTCATGTCCTCGTTTTGAGTGTCTTGTCCAGTTATAATTCCTAAAGCTGTTGCTAGTAATAACTCGCTTGTATTGCCTAGAGGTTCAAGAGTTGCTAATGAACTTTCTTTGGCTTCATAGTTGGCTTCAAATCCGTTTACATAATCATTGAATCCGTCTGTGTTATGCACTGATGCTACAACTGGCCAAAATGTGTATTGAGGATAATCAGTGTGTGTAAATCCAGCCATAGCTACATTTTTACCATACGTGGTGTTACCAATGAGTATGATATTATCCGTCCCCATGTATGGTCTAAGCGCACTAATGACCAATTCTGAAGCAGAAGCAGTCATATTACTTGTTAATATATAGATCTTTGATAAATTCAGATTGTGTCCACTTCCGATAAGATCTGTAGTAGCCATGAAATCCGTTGTCTGTGGATCTTGCTTGTCGTTATACTGAAGATAGAACAAGCGTTGACCAATAGCTTCGGCAGGAGCTAGCATAGATGTCAATAATTGAGCAGCACGGATATCACCACCACGATTGTAACGTAAATCCAAAACAAAAGCGTCTAATCCAGTTGGTGCAAATACCTGAGTGAATGTTTGTCTTAGTGCATTGTCATATGTTTCGTCATTTTGTAAGTCTGTACCTCGTATAAATTTAGAGTATGCAAGATATCCCACGCGATACCCACTATAGTCTAGTACACTCGCATTGAGAATAGGGCTATAGGTTGCACTTGTAGCAGCAGGTAGCGATACGGTTTCCTCTGTCAATAGTGTTAAGGTAGCAGCGTCGGTTTGTGCAGCAAATTCTTGATAATTGCTTGATGTGTAGTATACTCCATTCCTCATAGTAATGACATCACCTCTTTTTAATCCAGCTTGATCTGCTGGACTGCCTGGATATACAAAATTGACACGAACTAAAACGTTTTCTTGAGTTACTCCTTCACTATCTGTTATTTGGTAATAGGTTACGTCCCAGCCATAGCTTAAATTTGTCTCAGATTTTGTCTCTGCAGATACTTCGACATATGAAAAAGCATTTCCGTTTTTTCCGTCTTTGTCTGACAGTAATGACTCAAAAAAATCTGTTACGTCTTCGAAATAATCCTTGTCTTCTACTTCTGGCAAGTCATTATAATAGAGGTAGTTTTGTTTCATGAGTTCGTAAATCCATGGATTGGGCATAGTCTTTTCCTCAAACTCCTTTGTTCTATCTTCACCACACGCGGTGAATAAAATGAGGGTTAATAGAGTGAGAACCCAATTCAAAGGGTTACGCAATGCACGTGTCATAGTCTTTTTTTGAGTCATAATATTGTATTTAAATGGCTGTCATACTAGTGTTTTATATTACTCCCAAAAGTAGTCATAATCTTGCTATTATCAAAAATAATCTGTAAGTTTGTAGCTATATAACTAAAATAAATATACTCATGAAAATTAATTCACTGCTGACATGTATGTGCTCTTTCGTTGGCGTTTCTATTTTATTTTTGTTTTTAGAGACTAGTTGTCGAGGATATAACTCCCAGAACTTTGCGACATATTCAGGCTTATGCCCTGCAAATTTTGACACAATTATTGATGGAAAGCAAGTTAAGTTATACACTTTGCGTAACCATCAAGGTATGGAAGTGTGTGTAACTAATTATGGGCCTCGTATTGTTTCCATAGCGATTCCTGATACAACCAATAAGAAATGGTTAGACGTGGTGTTGGGCTTTCAATCTATTCATGAGTATATAAATAAACCGCATTGTCTTGACCTTTCTGCAGAGCACGCAGATCTTTCTGATAATCACTCTGTATCCATTGATGAGAATGCTGTTCACCACAATAACTCTCAATCTTTGCAGATGTTGTCACTAAAGCATCAAGTATTTGAGGCCGAGTGGTTGGATGCTGAGAATTTGGCCATGAAGTCGCATTATTCTAATGGAATTGATAGTACCGATATGACTATAGTATATACCATTGCCAGTGATAAAAACTCTTTGGTTATTGGGATGCAGTCAAAAGTAACAACTCCAACGGTTATGCAATTGCCTTATGGCACTGTCTTTAATATGAGCGGTGATCCTAATTTGTCCATTCAAGATCATTTGCTCTATGTGAATGCAGATAGTCTTGTACATACTAACGGCTCTAAAGATATTCAAGTAGAGCCTTTAGTGAAAGATAAGAGTTTTGATTTTCGTACCCCCCATATGATTGGGGATGTGATGCAAGACACCACTACATTTGTACGAACATATAATGGGTTAGACTATATTTATATTTTAGATACTCGCGCCATGCTTGAAAAGCCAGCTCTTCAATTAAAATCACCTCGTAGTGGTTTGAGCATGACCATTTTGACTGATGAACCAGATATTTATTTGTATACACTTAATCGTCCCGATTTTCAATGTGAAGGGAAACATGGGGTTGTGTATAGAACACATGCTGGAATCGCTATAGAACCAGGGCGTTTTTCAGACATTGATAAACATTTAAATCGATCCATACAATTAATGCCAGGAGATACTTATCGCAGCACAGTTATCTACTCTTTTGGTTGGAGATAAAAACGATACAATTTCGTCCACTTCACTTTTGAACTAACACTTAACCTTATGGCAGAAATTAATTTGAAGAGTTTGTTGACTCAAGACACAGCTTTCGCTAACCTTATGACAAAGCGTGTTTTCAACATCTTATTAATAGCCAATCCATATGACGCCTTTATCCTTGAAGATGACGGGCGTATTGATGAAAAGCTATTCAATGAATACACTGCATTGTCTTTGCGTTATCCTCCACGATTTACTAAAGCGTCTACCGAAGAGGAAGCTATAACATTGATGCAAGAAACAAATTTTGACTTGGTGATATGTATGCCTGGTACTGGAGATAATGATAGCTTTGATATCGGCCGACATATCAAGTCGTTGTATTCAGATGTGCCAATTATCATTTTGACTCCATTTAGTCATGGTATTACTGGGCGTATAGAGAATGAAGATTTGTCTGCTTTTGATAACATCTTTTGTTGGCTTGGCAATACCGAATTATTACTCTCTATAATTAAGCTTATTGAAGATAAGATGAACTTGGAGCGTGATGTGGATGAAGTGGGTGTGCAAATGTTATTGGTTGTTGAAGATAGTATTCGTTTTTACAGTTCTATTCTTCCCATTCTGTATAAATTTGTATTAAAGCAAAGTCAAGAATTTAGTACAGAAGCATTAAATCCCCATCAACGTACTCTTCGCATGCGTGGTCGACCTAAAATCGTGTTGGCCCGTAGTTATGATGAGGCCATGCAACTGTATTCTCGCTATGCCGACAATGTCCTTGGTGTGATAAGTGATGTGCGTTTTCCTCTTCATTACCAAGGAGGAGATAAAGATGCTTTAGCAGGGGTCAAATTGTGTACTGAAATTAGGAAATTCGATCCGTTTATTCCAATCATTATCCAATCAAGTGAGTCAGAAAATGCCCGTTATGCAGAACAGCTTCAAGCTAGCTTTATAGATAAGAATAGTAAAAAGATGGAAGTTGATCTGCAAGCATGTATGACAGAGCATTTCGGGTTTGGCGATTTTGTTTTTCGCAATCCAACCACTTTGAAGGAGATTGCAAGAGTGCGTAATTTGAAAGAATTGCAAAACATTATATATGCTTTGCCTGCCGAAAGCTTTGAGTATCATGTACAACGCAATCATATTTCTCGTTGGTTATATAGTCGTGCGATGTTCCCATTGGCTAAATTCTTAAGAGCTGTAGCGTATGAACAAGAGAAGGATTTGGATCATTATAGAGCTGTTATTGCCGACGCAATTGTGCAGTATCGTAAGGTCAAGAATCAGGGAGTCGTTGCTATTTTTAAGAGAGACCGATTCGACCGTTATTCTAATTTTGCTCGTATTGGCGAAGGATCATTGGGAGGAAAAGGGCGTGGTTTGGCATTTATAGACAATATGATAAAGCAACATCATACGTTTGACCACATCGCTAATGCCCAGGTCGTAATCCCTAAGACGGTTGTCCTCTGTACCGATGTCTTTGACGAATTTATGGAAACAAATGAACTATACCAGATTGCCTTGAGTGATTATGATGATGAAGAAATTCTTCGAAATTTTCTACGGGCCAAATTACCAGATAGTTTAGTTGCCGACTTCTTTACTTTCTTTGATGTAGTGAAATCTCCGATTGCAGTACGTTCTAGTAGTTTGTTGGAAGATTCTCATTATCAGCCTTTTGCTGGCATATACAATACATATATGATCCCTTATCTAGATGATAGGTATGAGATGCTTCGTTTATTAAGCGATGCCATTAAGGGAGTGTATGCATCGGTGTATTTTAAAGATTCAAAAGCATATATGCAGGCGACCTCCAATGTGATTGATTCTGAAAAAATGGCCGTTGTGCTTCAAGAAGTTATTGGACATCAACATGGAGAAAGATTTTATCCCTCCTTCAGTGGTGTAGCTCGTTCTCTAAATTTTTATCCTATAGAAGATGAACGCACAGAGGAAGGTGTGGTCAATCTTGCATTAGGGTTGGGAAAATACATTGTAGATGGAGGGCAAACATTGCGTTTTTCGCCTTATCATCCGCAAAAAATACTTCAAACGAGTGAATTGGAGCTTGCACTAAAAGAAACGCAGAAGAAATTTTATGCTCTAGATTTGAGTGAATCTATCAAGTCTATATCGAGCAATGATAGCTTTAATTATCTTTCCTTACCTATTTCTGAAGCAGAAAAGGATGGTGCTTTGCGGTATATAGCCTCTACGTTTGATCCCTATAATGGAGTGATACGTGATGGCCTTTATCCCAAGGGGCGTAAATTGATTACATTTGCCAATATTTTGAAACATAATGTGTTCCCATTGGCCGAGATTATGCAATTGGTGCTTAAGTCTAGTCAGGAAGCTATAAGAAGACCCGTTGAAATCGAGTTTGCAGGTAATTTAGATCAGCATGAGGATGTGTCTGGTGTCTTGTACATTTTACAAGTACGCCCTATTGTAGACCAAGATAATACGGTGGATGAAAATTTGATGGAGATCCCCCGTGAACACTTGTTGCTTCAATCTACACACTCCTTGGGACATGGTAATGTCAGCGGTATTACAGATGTCATATATGTACGTCCTGAACACTTCAATGCTCAAAATAATGAACAGGTAGCTGTTGAAATAGCTCGTATTAACGAACAATTGATTCAAGAAAACAAAAACTACATTTTAATTGGTCCAGGTCGATGGGGAAGTAGTGATTCATGGCTTGGCATCCCAGTGAGATGGCCTCAAATATCGGGCGCACGCCTTATCGTAGAGGCTGGTTTGACCAAGTATCGTATAGATCCTAGTCAAGGAACCCATTTCTTTCAAAATCTCACTTCTTTTGGGGTAGGATACTTCACTATCAATCCTTATTTGAACGATGGTCATATTGATTATGCCAGTCTTGATGCATGTGAAGCAATGTATGAAAGTGAGTTAATAAGACACGTCAGATTATTAAATCCAGTTACAATTCAGATGGATGGACAAAAAAGAGTAGGAATCGCACGGTATTAGAGAAAAATTTCAGTAATAAAACAATAAAAAGGGCGCATATGCAAAAGGAATTTTGTATTTTTGCGCCCGTAAAGTGTATACCCCAAATATCAAGTTATACAGATGACAAATGTAATCAAATTACGTAAGGGTCTCGACATTAAAGTGAAGGGAGCACCTACTACGGATAAGGTCGCAGTAAAATCGGCAGCATTATATGCATTAATGCCAGATGATTTCTACGGTGTTACTCCAAAAGTAGTAGTAAAACCTGAAGATCATGTAGAGGCCGGAGGTGCATTGTTTATTGACAAAAACCACCCAGAAGTGAAGTTTGTGTCTCCAGTGAGTGGCACAGTAAAGAGCGTGACACGTGGCGCTCGTCGTAAAGTAATGAATGTTACGGTACTGCCAGATACAGAGCAAGTTGCTCGTGATTTTGGCGTTCAAAACATCGCAAGTATGGATGCGAAATCTGTTCAAGCTCTTCTTATGGAGTCGGGCTTGTTTGGGTATTTCCGACAACGCCCATATGATGTAGTACCTGACCCATCAATCAAGCCTCGTGCAATTTTTGTATCAGCTTTTGATTCTGCTCCACTAGCGCCTGATTTCGAAATTGTACTGAAAGGACAAGAAACGGTATTTCAAGCAGGATTGGATGCTTTGGCTAAAATTGCTCAAACGTATCTAGGTGTAAGCGTACGCCAATCTAGTGCAGCTCTTACCGCAGCAAAGAATGTGGAAATTAATTATTTTGATGGAGCTCACCCAGCAGGTCTTGTTGGCGTTCAAATCAATCAAGTTGCTCCTGTGAATAAAGGAGAAGTTGTTTGGACAATTGGAGCAGAAGAAGTACTCTTTATCGGTCGATTAATGACAACAGGTAAGGTTGATTTCACTCGTTTAATTGCTCTTACAGGTGAGGGTACAAAGCAAACTGGTTATGCTGAAGTAGTTGTTGGTGCGCAAATTGAGAGCTTCGCTTCTAATATGGAGCTTGCTGGTGATGCAATGCGCATTATTAGTGGTAATGTTTTAACTGGTGATCAAGTACAACGTGATGGTTTCTTGGGAGCTCATAGCACTCAGCTTGCTGTAATCCCAGAAAATGCCGATCCAGATGAACCATTTGGATGGATTATGCCTCGCTTCAATCAATTCTCAGTCAACCGCAGTTATTTCAGTTGGTTATTTGGCAAGAAAGAGTATTCTTTCGATGCTCGTATCAAGGGTAGCGAACGCCACATGATTATGAGCGGTGAGTACGATGCTGTATTCCCAATGGATATTCTTCCAGAGTTCTTGTTGAAGGCTATTATTGCTGGCAATATTGACGAGATGGAAGCATTAGGTATCTATGAGGTCGCTCCAGAAGATTTCGCTTTGTGTGAATTTGTATGTTCATCTAAGGTTGAGGTTCAGCGTATTGTGCGCGAAGGTCTTGACATGCTTCGTGATGAAATGTGCTAGTCAAGTGAGCGATACACATTATTATATATAGAAAGAAAACTAGATGAAAGCTTTAAGAAACTATTTTAATAAAATCAAGCCTAACTTCGAAGAAGGGGGCAAGCTTCACGCGTTTCGCTCTGTATTCGATGGTTTTGAGACTTTCTTGTTTGTTCCAAACGACACGGCCAAGAAAGGTTCTCACATCCACGATGCAATGGATAGTAAACGTATGATGTCTATCGTAGTGCTAGCACTTGTTCCAGCATTACTTTTCGGTATGTACAATATTGGTTATCAAAATGCTGCAGCTGCTGGTAAGTTGGCAGAAACAAGCTTTTGGAGCCTATTTATTTATGGATTTATCGCAGTTCTTCCAAAACTGATTGTCAGCTATGTGGTCGGTTTGGGTATTGAGTTCGTTGTAGCTCAATGGAAAAACGAAGAAATTCATGAAGGATTTTTGGTGTCAGGTATATTGATTCCAATGATTATCCCAGTAGAATGTCCACTATGGATTTTGGCTGTAGCCACTGCTTTTGCTGTTATTTTTGCAAAAGAAATATTTGGTGGTACAGGTATGAACATTTTCAATGTAGCCTTAGTGACTCGTGCATTCTTATTCTTCTCTTACCCAACAGCTATGTCGGGTGATAAAGTATGGGTTGCCACAAAATCAATCTTTGGCTTAGGATACGATTTACCTGATGGTTATTCAGGCGCCACTTCGCTTGGACATGCTTTGGCTGGCCATGCAGATGCCTTTGACATGAATATGGTATGGGGATTGATTCCTGGATCCATTGGTGAAACATCTGTTATAGCTATTGTTATCGGAGCTATTTTACTGTTAGTTACTGGTATTGCAAGTTGGAAGACTATGTTGTCAGTATTCGTAGGTGGTGCAGTAATGGCATTTGGTTTCAACGTTATGGGGCTAACTGACAATGCAATGGCTATGATGCCTTGGTATCAACATTTAGTTGTTGGTGGATTCTGCTTTGGTGCTGTCTTTATGGCTACCGATCCAGTGACATCAGCTCGTACAGAAACTGGTAAGTACATTTTTGGATTCCTTATTGGGGTAATGGCTATTGTTATCCGTGTGTTGAACCCAGGTTATCCAGAAGGAATGATGCTTGCTATTCTATTGATGAATATCTTTGCACCATTGATGGACTACTATGTCGTACAAGCTAATATTAGCAAGCGTTTGAAACGTGTTAAATCTAACGTCTAACCTGTAAACCGAAAAAAAATGAATACAAATAGTAACACTTATACTGTTATTTATGCTTCGGTAATGGTTATTATCGTAGCGTTTGTACTTGCATTTGTATCTCAATCACTAAAGCCAACACAAGCGGCAAATGTATTGAGAGATACAAAAAAGCAAATTTTGTCGTCAGTTGGATTAGCTGATGCAGAAGATATTGATGCGAAGTTTAAAGAAGTTGTTACAGATAACATTATGGAAGCCGATGGCTCATTGAAATCTGTACCAGCTGATAAGTTTGAATCAAACTACAAAGTAGCTATCAATAAAAAACAATATCACGTTTTTGTTATCAAGAATGGAGATAAGACTCAATATGTAATTCCTGTTTATGGCCGTGGTCTTTGGGATGATATCTGGGGATATGTGGCTATCAATGCTACTAAGACCAATGTAGAAGGTGTCTATTTCGGACATAAAGGTGAAACTCCAGGACTAGGTGCAAGAATCACTGAAGCTGGTTTTCGGAGTCGATTCTTAGGTAAACAACTACGTGATGGATCTACTATTACTCTTAGCGTAGCCAAAGGTAAACATGCTGTTAGTGAAACAACACCTGTAGATGGTATTTCTGGTGCTACTGTGACATCTGTGTCTGTCAGTAGAATGATTCAAGAATGTTTCGCTAATTATATACCATTTCTAACTAAATAAGGAGGGATAAATAATGAGCCAACTATTTTCAAAGAAAAATAAAGAGGTATTTTCTAACCCTCTAAGTATTACCAATCCAGTTACTGTACAGGTCTTGGGTATCTGCTCTGCACTTGCAGTAACAGCAGGTCTACGTCCTGCTTTTGTAATGGGATTGTCAGTAACAATTATCTTGGCTTTTGCCAATGTAATTATTTCATTGCTTCGTAATACAATACCAAATCGTATTCGTATTATCGTGCAGTTAGTTATTGTTGCCGCTTTGGTTACTATTGTTAGTGAAATCTTGAAAGCCTTTGCATACGATGTAAGTGTTGAACTTTCTGTGTATGTCGGTCTGATTATTACCAACTGTATCTTGATGGGACGTTTGGAAGCATTTGCTATGATGAACGGACCATGGGAATCTTTCCTAGATGGTCTTGGTAATGGTTTGGGTTATGCAAAAATCTTAATCATTGTAGCTTTCTTCCGTGAAATCTTGGGTGCAGGTTCAATCTTTGGATGGAACTTTGTACAACAATTTCATTTGGAAGACTTCGGTTATATGAACAATGGTTTGATGGTGCTTCCTCCAATGGCCCTTGTGGTTTGCGGATGTATCATTTGGTATGAGCGTGCAAAAAACAAAGAACTTCAAGAGAAGTAATCTATACGATAATCGATAAAAATTAAAAGACAATGGAACAACTATTAAGTCTATTCGTAAAGTCGATTTTCGTCGACAATATGGTCTTTGCATTTTTCCTTGGTATGTGTTCTTATTTGGCCGTATCAAAGAATGTCAAGACATCATTGGGACTAGGTCTAGCCGTTACTTTCGTATTGGTTGTGACTCTTCCTGTAAACTATTATCTCTTCGGATTCTTGAAGGCTAATGGCCTTGAGTACTTGAGCTTCATCCTATTTATAGCCGTTATTGCGGGTATTGTGCAGCTTGTTGAGATGGTCGTTGAACGTTTTAGCCCTTCGCTTTATGCGTCTTTGGGTATTTTCTTGCCCCTTATTGCTGTAAACTGTGCTATTATGGGTGCCTCACTTTTCATGCAACAAAAGTATGGTGGTGATGTACATGATGGTGTATCAGCAGTCGTATATGGTCTTGGTTCTGGTATCGGTTGGTTGTTGGCTATCGTTGGTTTAGCAGCTATTCGTGAAAAGATGCAATACAGCAACGTACCTGCTCCACTTAAAGGCTTAGGTATTACATTTATCACAGTAGGTCTGATGGCTATGGCATTTATGTGCTTCTCAGGTCTTAAAATCTAATGATTAAAGCATAGAAAAATGAATATAGATTTCGGAATGGTAGGGTTGAGTATTGCCGTATTCCTCGGCGTTATTCTAGCTCTAGTTGTGATTCTTTTGGTAGCCAAGAACTACTTGGTGCCATCGGGGTCTGTGAAAGTCACAATTAACGGAGAAACTGAGCTTGAAGTGGCTTCTGGAAATACACTTCTTAATACATTGACAGAAAATGGAGTTTTTCTTCCTTCTGCTTGTGGTGGAAAAGGATCTTGTGGTCAATGTAAATGTCAAGTTATTGAAGGTGGTGGTGAAATCCTTCCTTCAGAAAAGGGACAGTTCAGTCGTAAAGAACAACAAAATCACTGGCGTCTTGGTTGCCAAGTAAAGGTGAAAAACGATATGGAGATTAAAGTCTCTGAATCAGTAATGGGTGTACAGGAATTTGAATGTACTGTTATCTCCAACAAGAATGTGGCAACCTTTATTAAAGAGTTTATCGTAGAGCTTCCTGAGGGAGCCAAGATGGACTTCGTACCAGGTAGTTACTCGCAAATTAATATCCCTAAGTTTGAAGTTGATTTCGATAAAGACTTTGATAAAGAACTTATTGGAGAAGAATATTTGCCAGCTTGGAAGCAATTTGGTCTATTTGATTTGAAATGTAAGAATAACGAAGAAACCATTCGTGCTTACTCAATGGCCAACTATCCTGCAGAAGGTAATCGCTTTATGTTGACAGTACGTATCGCAACTCCTCCAATGGATCGTGCAAAGGGTGGATTTATTGATTGCAATCCTGGTATTGCATCTTCTTATATCTTCTCTTTGAAACCAGGAGATAAAGTAACGATGTCTGGTCCTTATGGAGATTTCCAACCAATATTCGACTCTAAGAACGAGATGATCTGGGTCGGTGGTGGTGCCGGTATGGCTCCACTTCGTGCACAGATCATGCACATGACGAAGACATTGCAAACACGTGATCGTGAAATGCATTACTTCTATGGAGCTCGTGCCTTGAATGAAGTCTTCTATTTGGAAAACTTCCACGAAATTGAGAAGGAATTCCCTAATTTCCACTTCCATTTAGCGTTGGACCGTCCAGATCCAAAGGCAGACGAAGCAGGGGTAGCATACACAGTAGGTTTTGTACACCAAGTAATGCATGATACGTATTTGAAGGATCATGAAGCTCCTGAAGATATCGAGTATTACATGTGTGGTCCTGGCCCTATGAGTAAGGCTGTTGAAGGTATGTTGTTTGACCTTGGAGTACCACGTAAGAACCTAATGTTTGATGATTTTGGTGGATAATCAGTAATCACGTGTCGTAGGACACCATTATGATATGAAAGGCACGCCCATTTGGGGCGTGCCTTTTTGTTTTTCTATATGCAAGTGATAAAAGAATGTATTTATAGTGGGTGTATATAATTAGAACTGTCATTAAGACAGTTTTAAGTTGTTATTTAGCATGAATCAAATGTTTTATGGTGTTGTTTATGATTATATGATATGCTGAGTAGCACAATATGATATTTGTCTGTCATATTTTCTTTTATGAACCAGTCGTTATGTTATAAATTGAAACTTTTTGGGCGTGTATAAAGTGATTTATTTTCAAAAAAAATGATTTTATCGGAGTGAAATGACAATATCACGCATAAAAGCCTCTTGTGCTATAAAACAGAAAGAAAAACAGCGTATATCTCGATAAATTGTGGCAAAACGTTTGTTGACTAGAAAAAAAGTACTAACTTCGCATCACTATTATCAATTCAAATAACAAATTATTACCACATGAAGAAGCATAATTTTTATGCGGGTCCATCTATCCTTCCTCAAGAAGTGATAGCAGCAACCGCCGACGCTGTTCGTGATTTTAGTGGAACTGGTCTTTCAGTTATGGAAGTGAGTCACCGTTCTAAAGAGTTTCAGGCCGTAGTAGATGAAACTGTCTCCCTTTTCAAGGAGCTGCTTCATATCCCTGAAGGATACTCGGTGCTTTTCTTAGGTGGTGGTGCAAGCTTGCAATTCTGCATGGTCCCTTACAATTTACTGAAAAATAAAGCAGCATATTTTGATACAGGTACATGGGCTAAGAAAGCAATCAAGGAAGCACAATTTTTTGGTGATGTACATGTTGTAGGTTCTTCTGCCGATAAAAACTATTCTTACCTACCTAAGGGCTTTACAGTACCAGCTGATGTTGATTACGTACACATCACAACAAATAATACTATTTATGGTACTGAGTTTAGAAAAGATTTGGATGTATCGGTGCCCATTGTAGCAGATATGTCTTCTGATATATTCTCTCGTCCAGTTGATGTCTCAAAATATGGCATTATCTATGCTGGTGCACAAAAAAACATGGGAACTTCAGGCGTTACTTTTGTCATTGTACGAGATGAACTTCTTGGACAATCAGGTCGTCCAATTCCTACTATGCTAAATTATCAAACTCATGTTGATAAGGGATCTATGTTTAACACTCCTCCTAATGTGCCAGTGTATGCTGCATTCCAAACATTACGTTGGATTAAAGCACAAGGTGGTGTTGAAGAAATGGATCGTCGTGCACAAGCGAAGTCTGATTTGCTATATTCTGAAATTGACCGCAATAAGTTGTTCAAAGGTACTGCTGCAGTGGAAGATAGAAGTCGCATGAATATTTGCTTTGTGATGAATGAAGAGTATAAAGACTTAGAAAAGCCATTCTTGGATTATGCCACTTCATTAGGAATGGTTGGTATTAAAGGTCACCGCTCTGTAGGTGGTTTCCGTGCAAGTTGCTACAACGCATTGGATATCTCAAGTGTTGAAGCTCTTGTACAATGTATGCAAGACTTTGAAGCTCAACATTAAACAAACAACTACAAAAACAACAATAAACAGGTCTTTGTTATGAAGAAAGTACTAATTGCCACTGAAAAGCCTTTTGCGCAAGCTGCCATACATGGCATGCATCCTGTCTTTACAGGAGCTGGATATGAGATGGTTTTGTTAGAGAAATATACTAGCAAAGCGCAATTGTGCGATGAAATAAAAGATGTAGATGCATTGATTATCCGCAGTGATCAAATTGATGCTGAGGTGATGGACGCAGCTAAGCAACTGAAAGTCATTGTGCGTGCTGGAGCTGGAGTCGATAATGTCGATTTGGAGGCAGCTACTTCACGTCATATATGTGTTATGAATACTCCAGGACAGAATGCCAATGCCGTAGCCGAATTGGTGATGGGGCTTCTAGTGTATGCCAAACGTCATTATTTTCAGCCAAAAGCAGGCGGAGAACTTAAAGGTCACAAAATGGGTTTGCATGCCTATGGAAATACGGCAAAAAATGTAGCAAGAATAGCTAAAGGGTTTGGAATGGATGTCTATGCATACGACCCATTTTGTAGCTTTGATGTTATAGCACGAGACGGTGTTACACCCGTTAACAGTGTAGAAGAGCTATACAAAACTTGCGATATCGTGTCTTTGCATATTCCAGCTACTCCTGCAACAGTGAAATCTATCAATAAAGAATTGTTATCCACAATGCCAGCGGGAGCAGTTTTGGTTAATTCGGCTCGTAAGGAAGTCATTGATGAAACTGGTTTAATGGAATTGATGGCTGAACGTTCGGACTTCGTGTATCTAACTGATGTGGCGCCAACTATTCATACCCAATTACAAGTGAAATTTAACGAACGGTATTTTGCTACTCCAAAGAAAATGGGCGCACAGACTGCCGAAGCTAATATCAATGCTGGTATAGCAGCAGCTCGTCAGATTGTTGACTTTTTGGAAAATGGTGAAGCACCATATCAAGTAAATAAATAACCCTATTGATCATGTATTACCAGCCTATTTGGGGCTGGTAGATACATGCAATTCTTCTACCTTATCTTAGAAAATGACGTAAGTGTACGTTGAATACAAAATACTATATAAGGATTTTGTAAAATGTATTGTTACCTTAATCTTAAACTAGAAAAATCTTAACTAACCAGTGAAAAAATTGTCCGATCCTATCAGCTAGAATAAAACTAGCTGATAGGATGTCAGGATATCCTTAGTAATCTAAAACCTAACTTAAAACACTAAACTATGGCAAAAATTCGTCCTTTCAAAGGGGTACGTCCTCCAGCAGACTTGATAGAGCAAGTTGCGTCGCGTCCATATGATGTGCTTAGTGCTGAGGAAGCACGTCAAGAAGCTTCCAATAATCCCATGTCCTTATATCATATTATCCGGCCTGAAATTGATTATGAGCCAGGTATTGATCCTCATCAGGAATTTATTTTCAACAAGGCTCAAGAAAACTTCAGACATTTTCAATCTGAAGGATGGTTGGTACAAGATAAGACTCCCCACTATTATATATATGCACAGACTATGGATGGTAAAACCCAGTATGGGTTAGTCGTAACTGTATCTGTTCAAGATTATTTAGATGGGCATATTAAAAAGCATGAGTTGACACGTCGTGTGCATGAAGAGGATAGAATGAAACATGTGAGAGCATGTCAAGCGAATATAGAACCTGTTTTCTTTGCTTATCATGATGACCCTATACTGGTCAATTTATTAGATAAGTACGCACACACTAATCCTGTATACCATTTTGTGGCTCCAGATGATGGCTTTGGGCATACTTTCTGGATCATTGATAATGCGGAGGATATTCAGGTAATTACAGATCGATTTGCATGTATGGATTCGTTGTACATTGCCGATGGGCACCATCGTTCTGCTGCGGCAGCTTTGGTGGGTGCCGAAATGGCACAAAAAAATCCACATCATACAGGAGATGAAGAATATTATTATTTTATGGCTGTTTGCTTCCCTGCGAGTCAATTGACTGTGATTGATTATAATCGTTTGGTCAACCATCTAAATGGATATTCTCCCCAGCAGTTTTTAGAATTGTTACAACCTCATTTTGATGTGTATCCTCAAGGAAAAGACGTATATCATCCAGAAGCCTTACATAGTTTTGGACTTTATCTTGAAGGACAATGGTATAAGCTAGTGGCCAAACCACATACTTATTCGGAGGATAATCCCATTGATAGTTTGGATGTGACTATATCAAGCAAATATATTTTACACGATATACTCAATATCAAAGATTTACGCACAGACAAAAATATTGCTTTTGTTGGCGGGATTCGTGGATTGGAGTCACTTGTCAATCGTGTCGACAGTGGAGAAATGCGTATGGCTCTAGCCCTCTATCCTGTGAGCATGCAGCAATTGATGGATATTGCTGATCTAGGAGAAATAATGCCACCTAAGACGACATGGTTTGAACCAAAGTTGCGCTCAGGACTAGTCATTCATAAGTTGAATGAAGAGTAGGATACGACCATTTATAGTGATAAGTTCCAGAATATAACCCTATATTTATTTCGCCTAAAACTCAAGCGCTTGCGATTTTGTATTCATCCCGATAAGTACACTTTCGCAAGCGCTTGCGAATACGCACGCAAGCGCTTGCGTTTTTTCCGCCTTAGATGTGCGCATCTAAGGCGGAAATTTCAACATCTAAGGCTTGAATGTACACATTTAAGGCAGCCGATTTTAATGCAAAAAAAAGGACTTATATATCTCGTCTGGAGGAGACGTATATAAGAGCTAGCTGGGAAGTATATAAGAGCACGCTCTTATATACTTGACAACCTACCTAGCAAGTATATGACAGCGCGCTCTTATATACTTCTCAGTTCGCTCTTATATACTTGACACCAAACTCGCTTCAGAATCCACCTATTTCATCGTTTTTCTTACTGAAGGCTATGACTTTTGTGTATATTGCATTATCTTTGTTGAGTATACCTCATTCCTGTTCATGTCGTTTAATGATACGCATGAATTATTGAACATTTAAAGGAGAAGAGAGAGGGGATACTTTCTGTTTCTCCAAACAAGAAAAATATTAGAATCGATTATGTCTATTCATACAGACCCAAGTATTAATGATATATATTACACTATCCAAACTGATACGGAAGCAACGTTTACCGAGAAGCGGAGTAAGTTTATAGCTTTTGTGTATCCTGTTCAATCAGTGGATGAAATTAAAGAGCATCTAGCCATTTTACAAAAGAAATACTATGATGCTCGTCATATATGTTATGCGTACGTGTTGGGGGCTGAGCGAAAGGACTTTCGAGCCAATGATAATGGAGAACCATCGGGTACAGCAGGAAAGCCTATTTTGGGACAGATCAATTCACGCGAACTGACCGATGTGCTTGTTGCAGTCGTGCGTTATTTTGGTGGGATCAAGTTGGGTACTGGAGGTTTGATTGTGGCATATCGAGAAGCCGCTTCACTAGCATTGGATGAGGCAGAGATCATCACTTGTACAGTTGATGATTGCTTGACTATTAGATATGAGTATCCTTTAATGAATGAAGTCATGCGGGTAGTTAAAGAAGAAGAACCTACAATTGTGACTCAACAATTTGAAATGGATTGTCTTTTGACCTTGAGCACTCGTGCTTCGGCTATGCCTTATCTGCGTCAGCGTATGGAGGATATTCATGGTGTAACTATAGTAGAAGATTAATATATAAAATAAGTATTTATGACGTTTATCGCCAACAAACGTGCCTGGAGTGAAGTGTATACTCTTTTGCACACCCTATATTTAGGAACTGTTCAAGTAGGACAGGTTATGACACCTAATAAGAAAAATAAAAAGGATGACGAAAACGTTTCGCCAGTTGAAACGTTACCTGTTGTGGACATCATGCGTATAGAGCACGATGGTCCTCGTATATATACTATAGATGGAGAAAATGTGCGCATAGAAGGTGAAAATACAGCATATCCTTCTGTCTCTCGTGATGAATGTGAAGAAATGGCTCAGTTGATACTCTCAGCTATGCGTGAAAATAAAGAGTACGATATCGAATCGCCAGATGCCGTTGAAGCATTTTTGGATAAGATCCAACTTTTTGATTTGGAATCGCAGACCGCAGACCGTACTGATATGCATATTCGTTTGTTCCATTCTACGGCACCTAGTCAAGGGGTGGTGGTACGTTCTCGTCTTACTCAAATGAACCCATTATTGGATGGAGGACGCACAGCCAATTTGAAATTTCAATTGCAAGGCATCAAATTTGCTAATCCTACAGTGGCTAAAGTAAACGCACTAGAAAGTGCCCATACAGTAGCTGATAGAATGCTATTTATAGAGCGTCTTGGGGGAATACTTAAGTACCATGATGTGCATGATAAAGTATTTCGTTGTAATTTGGATATGATTGATCTACATTTTCCCCGCGTATTGGCCGAAATGTTGCGCGTAATGCATTTGGATGGCATTGTGAAAGTCAGTGAACTTGTGGATGTCATTAAAGAAATCAATCCATTGAAAATCAAAGATGAGCTTATACATAAGCATCATTATTATGAGTATAAAATGAAACAATTTCTGTTGGCTTTGTTTTTAGGAATGCGTCCAGCAAAGGTATATACAGGGGATGATTCTGTTGTACATGGTATGCTCTTAATTCAAGGAGATGGAACAATCGATTATTTGAGTATGGATGATCGTGAAGTATTGCGTGATTTCTTGTACTTCAACAGCCGTTTTGAAATGGGCGATTTGTACAAAGATCATTACGGTGAATTGGAAAAAGAAAACGGTGTGTACTATTTCCGTTTAAACGTAAAGATAGGATTGACCAAACGTTAATTTCTTTGTCGTTTAGAGAAATAGGGCATTAAATAATCTAGTTCCCGACAAAAAATACTATATTAGGGGAGAAATGGTTTGTATAACTATTTCTCCCCTAATATCTACTTAAACACATCGCACTATGGGAAAGAAAAAAAACTTCGTATTGGATACCAACGTGATCTTACATGATTACAATTGTTTATTGAACTTTGAAGAGAATGATGTGTACCTACCCATTGTTTTACTTGAAGAGTTAGATCATTTCAAGAAAGGTAATGAGCAAATCAATTTCAATGCACGTGCTTTCTTGCGTGTGCTAGATGAAATTTCAGAGGAAAATGATGCTGTGTTTACCGAAGGAGTACCGCTAGGAGAGGGATTGGGAAAGTTATATATCGTAACTGGACGTATCCTATCGAATCGCGTAAGTGATTCTTTTCCCGAACACAAGGCCGACCATCAATTCTTGTCTGTAACCGAACATCTTCAAGACAGCTTTCCTGACGTACCCGTTATTCTAGTAACCAAAGATGTCAATCTGCGGATGAAGGCTCGTTCACTAGGACTTATGGCTGAGGATTACAACAACGATAAAGTATCTGATGTCTCCCTTTACGAACAGAGCAATACGGTTATTGATAATGTAGATCCAGAGTTAATAGACCATATATATTCTCTGGAAGATGGAGTCGATGCAGAAGAGGTGATGGAAATTCAAACGATTTTTCCTAATGAATGTTTTGTGATTAAAAGCGAACGCAATAGCGTACTGGCGCGTTACAACCCATTTACTCATAAAGTGTGCCGTGTCAAGAAAGGCAAACATTTTGGTATAGAGCCTAGAAATGCAGAGCAAAGTTTCGCATTTGAATTGCTGAATGATCCTGAAGTTAAACTCGTCGCTTTAACGGGTATGGCAGGAACAGGTAAAACTTTGCTTGCATTGGCTGCTGCCTTAGGTGCTATTCCAAATTACAAACAGATCCTATTAGCCCGCCCTATTGTGGCATTATCTAATAAAGAAATAGGTTTCTTACCAGGTACAGCTGAAGATAAGGTGAAGCCTTACATGCAACCTTTGTTTGATAATTTAAATGTGATTAAGCATCAATTCTCATCGACCTCTTCTGAGTTGAAAAAACTCGAAGAAATGCAGAAAAGCGACCAATTGGTTATTGAGGCTCTTGCTTTCATTAGAGGACGTAGTCTTAGCGAAACATACTGTATCATTGATGAGGCGCAAAATCTAACTCCTCACGAAGTAAAAACAATCATTACGCGTGCTGGAGAAGGCACGAAGATGATTTTTACTGGAGATATCCAACAAATCGATACGCCTTATCTGGATCATGAATCGAATGGTCTGGTCTATATGATAGATCGAATGAAGAATCAACCTATTTTTGGGCATGTTAATTTGGTCAAAGGGGAACGAAGTGAGTTAAGCGAATTGGCTAGTAATTTATTATAAGCACATTACAATTGTTATAATGACTATGTGTGCATACAGAGACCTCACTTGAATAGTGAGGCTCTGTTTTTTTATAGTACCTTGATGATATTGTTTGTGTATCTCCACAAAAACAAGTATTTTTGTGCCTTAATATGTACTCTATGGATAGAAGTACACGACTAATATATTAGATTATGAACGAATCTGACGATAAACGCCTGCAAGAGGTGTATAAATCCACTCTAGAACGCTTGTATGAGGCAACTCCTGCTTTTCAGAAAATAGGTGCTGCGGCATATAAACCTGGCTTAAATACGATGCACACTCTAGATTCAATGCTAGGACATCCTCATAAGAACTATAAAACGATCCATGTAGGAGGAACAAACGGAAAAGGAAGTG
>ERZ795048.1213-NODE-1213-length-24136-cov-651.784560_pt1 | contig 24136 bp, 18 predicted proteins | sample MGYA00375132_ERZ795048 | MGnify/ENA primary metagenome ERZ795048 (study PRJEB30177, sample SAMN05720225) | activated sludge metagenome | isolation source: Anaerobic digester | place: Hong Kong | collected 2014-12-17 ... | reverse complement strand
CATGGAGGCCATCCCCGATTTCCAGAAAAGTGCCCGGTGTTACAAGCGCCTTGCACAAACAAACATCATTAACGGACATTACCTGGTGGCCCGCAGTTACCTGGAGCAGCTGTCCAAAACCCTCTTTTACCGGAAATGGGCACACGAAACCGTGCAATACCTTGGAAATGATGAGCGCCCTGAAGATGAGGAGCATATAGCAGAACATCCCCTTTATGGCAGGATCCGCAGGATCCGTTACCGGGACGAGATGCTGTTCAGCCCCCAGGGGCTCAATGCCATGCTGGATGTCTTGTACCGGGACAACCGGGAGAACACCATGGCTTACGCCTACATGCTGGCCTATACCTTGCTGGCCAAGGACCTGGAACGGTTTGCCGATTACATCACCCTGGAATATCCTGCCGGGAGCGACAAGCCTTTGCCCGTTCCCTACCAGGAAGCGCTGGTCTTGTACTGGGTGCAGAACCACAGTTCCCTGGAAGGAATCCCCTGGAACATATCCGGCGACATACGCAAAAAGCTGAATGATTTCACCGCTGCCTATCAGCAATTTGCCGGGGGCCGGCCGGAACGGGCATTGAAAAAGGATTTTGGAAAAACGTATTGGTATTATGTATTCTTTACTAAGATATAGCTTGGTTTTTGCGACCCTGATCACCGTATTTTCCTGCAGCCATAACCGCAGAGAAGAAGTCGTTGAGGATTCCCGGCCGGTGATCTGGCCCGATTACCGGGAAGTGACCGTGCCGGTGAACATCGCTCCGCTGAACTTCACCATGGAACAGCCTGTGACCCTTAGCCGGGGGAAGAATGCATTTAGCCGCCTGGAAGCCACGGTGGAAGGAACAGACGGAAGCACAATAAAAGGTTCCGGGAAACAGGTGATCCGTTTTCCACAACACAGGTGGAAACAGCTGCTGGAAAAGAATGCCGGGGACAGCCTCCGGGTAACGGTACGCAGCCTGGAAGGGAAGCAATGGCACAGATACCGTCCATTTGTAATTTACGTGAGCGACCGGCCCATAGATCACGGACTGGTTTACCGCCATATTGCACCGGGGTATGAAGTCTACAGCAAAGTGGGCATCTACCAGCGGGAACTGTCCTCGTTCCGCACAAAGGCCATTTATGAAAACACCCTCATTCCGCAGACCTGCGTGAATTGCCATTCGTTCAAACAAGGGGATCCCGATTATTTCAGCCTGCACGTACGGGGGGAAAAAGGTGCTACGGTGCTGCAAAAGGAGGGAGTGTTCCGTTACCTGGACAGCCGCACCGATTCCACCGCCTCGGCCTTTTCCTATCCTTCCTGGCATCCCGAGGGACGCTACATTGCCTATTCGCTCAACAAAACCTACCAGTCCTTCCACGTGACTTCCGAAGACCGGGTGGAAGTCTATGACCTGGTGTCGGACATCGTGATCTACGATACGCAGGAGAATTGCATTCTGGCCGGGGATCACCTGACCACCGGTGCTTTTGAGACGTTCCCCAAATTCTCGGCCGACGGGCATTCCCTGTATTTCTGCCTGGCCCCGGAACAGGACCTGCCTTCTGAGTACAGGGACCTGCGGTACAATCTGTGCCGGGTGGATTTTGATCCGCTCACCGGGGAAACCCGGAAAGAGATCCATACGGTCATCGATGCCGTTTCCATAGGAAAAAGCATTTCACAGCCCGTTCCTTCACCCGACGGCAGGTACATCCTTTTTTCCCTGCTGGATTTTGGCACCTTCCCGGTCAATCACCGGGCCTCGGAACTGGCCCTGCTGGATCTGGAAGACGGAACGTGGCGCCTGCTTGATGCCTGGAACAGTCCCGATGTGGAAAGTTACCACAGCTGGAGCAGCCATTCCGATTGGGTGGTTTTTGCGAGCCGCCGTCGTGACGGATTGCTGGTGTTGCCTTACATAGGGTACATAGACGAAAATGGCCGTGTGGGAAAACCGTTCCTGTTGCCCCAGAAGGATCCGGTGCATTTTTACGGGACGCTGACCCGTTCTTTCAATTGTCCCGAGTTGGTCACTGCCCCGGTGAAGCTGGAACTGCGGGAACTGGAACGCCGTGCCAACAACCTGGACAGGGAACCGGTACAATTCCGGCGTATTGATTAATCGGTTCTTTTTTGTATTTTTGTTCCACATTTGCGTGTATTGACATTTTGAGTTGTTAGCTCAGCTGGTTCAGAGCATTACCTTGACAGGGTAGGGGTCACTGGTTCGAATCCAGTACAACTCACCAATTATTCTATGATCCGTTTTGCCACCATTGGTTCCAATGTGATCGTGGATTCCTTTTTAAGGGGAGCCGCTCACGATTCCCGTTTTACCTTGCAAGCCGTCTATTCACGTACACAGGAGCGTGCCTCGGAATTTGCTGCCAGACACGGGGCACAGCAGACTTTTACCTCCCCGGAAGCGCTGGCTGCGTGTCCGCAGGTGGATGCCGTTTACATTGCCTCTCCCAATAGTTTTCACGCGCCCCAGGCCATTATGATGATGGAACACGGGAAACACGTGCTTTGTGAAAAACCCCTGGCTCCTTCATTTGCCGAGGGGGAAGCCATGACCCGGGCGGCCCGTCGCCACGGGGTGGTGCTGATGGAAGCCATGAAGACTACCCTGATGCCCAATTTTTTCCGGGTAAAGGAAGCCCTGCCGCACATTGGCAAAGCAAGAAGGTTTTTTGCGCAGTTCTGCCAGTATTCCTCGCGTTACGACAATTTCAAAAAAGGAGTGGTAAGTAATGCCTTTCGTGCCGGGATGGGCACCGGGGCGCTGCGGGACCTGGGCGTTTACGGGCTGGCACCGCTGGTTCATCTCTTTGGCATGCCGCAGCAGCTGCAAGCCTCGGCAACACTCCTGTCCACCGGGGTGGACGGACAGGGTTCGGTGCTGATGACGTACCCGGAAATGGAGGCGGTGGTGGAGTTTTCGAAGATCTCGGATTCGTTCCTGCCGTCAGAGATCCAGGGGGAAAGGGGAAGGATCCTCCTCGGCAAGCTTTCCACCATGAAGAATCCGGTGCTGGAATTGCGGGACGGGACCACAACAGACCTTTCGGTTCCCACCCTGGAGGACGACATGTATTACGAACTGAAGGAATTCATTGACGTTATTGAATCAGGGACCGGGGAATCCGGCATCAACACGCACCAAAGAAGCCTGGACGTATTGCGACTGGTGGACAGGGCAGGAGAAATCATTCAATCTAAATAAATACATCATGAAAAGAATTACGCTGTTGTTACTGGGCGTATTGTTTTTCTGGCAGGGATTTTCCAATCCCGTGCTGCAAAACGTATATGCCCGCCCGACGGTGACCCTGAACGGGACCTGGAACTATATTGTGGATCCTTTTGATACAGGATATTTCGATTACCGCCGCCAGCCGCTGAAAGACGGATTTTTCCTGAACCGTAAAGCCGAGGCTCCGGGTGACCGGTATGAATATGACTTTGACCGTTCCGCCACCATGACCATCCCCGGGGACTGGAACACACAGGATGACCGTTTGTTTTTCTACGAAGGGACCATCTGGTTCAAAAAGGATTTCACGTATGCGGCCAGACCCGGGAAACGGGTATTCCTGTATTTTGGCGCCGTGAATTATATATGCAACGTCTGGGTGAACGGACAGGAGGCGGGATCGCACGAAGGCGGGTTCACCCCGTTCTCTTTTGATGTGACCGAGCTGTTGCAGGAAGGCGATAATTTTGTGATCGTACGGGTTAACAACGAACGTAACCCGGAAAACGTTCCCACACTGAATTTTGACTGGTGGAATTACGGGGGAATCACCCGGGACGTGATGCTGGTGGAAACACCGGAAGTCTTTATAGACGATTACCTGGTGCAATTGCCCAAAGGGATGACAGACGTTGTGGAAGGGTATATCCGTTTGAACAGTCCAACGGCCGGTGTACCCGTAGGGTTGCAGATCCCGGAACTGGGCATTGACAGGCAATTCGTTACCGATGAACAGGGAGAAGTGCATTTCCGCACGGGTGCCCGGCCGGAGCTCTGGTCCCCCGCATCCCCGCGTCTTTACGATGTGACAGTCTCGGGGCCGGAAGAAACCATTTGCGACAGGATCGGGTTCCGGAACATCAGCACCGAAGGGAAAAGCATTCTGCTGAACGGGCAGCCGGTTTTCCTGAAAGGCATCAGCATCCACGAGGAAGCCCCGTTCCGGCAAGGCCGGGTGATCAGCCGGGAAGAAGCCACGATCCTGCTGGGGTGGGCCAAAGAGCTGGGATGCAACTTTGTGCGGCTGGCGCATTATCCCCACAACGAACATACGATCCGTGTTGCCGAGGAAATGGGCTTGATGGTCTGGTCCGAGATTCCGGTATACTGGACCATCCGTTTTGACAACCCGCCCACGCTGCAGAACGCCTCGGCCCAGTTGCGGGAAATGATGGAGCGGGACAAGAACCGCTGTGCCGTTGTGGTATGGTCAGTGGCCAACGAAACACCCCACAGTCCTGCGAGGGACGCTTTCCTGCAAAACCTGGCCGAACAGGTGCGTCAGCGGGATGACACCAGGCTGTTGAGCATGGCCATGGAAGTAAGCGGGTTCAGCGACAACACCAACAAGGTGGAAGATTACATGAGCCGCTACGTGGATATCATCAGTTTCAACCACTACCTGGGCTGGTACGGGGGAACCCCGCAGGACTGCAAGACACGCCAATGGTACATACCATACGATAAGCCGTTCTTTGTGAGCGAATTTGGAGCCGGGGCCCTGCAGGGTTACCACGGGAATCCCGGTCAGCGCTGGACCGAAGAATACCAGGCGGAACTGTACAAAAATACACTGGAAATGTTTGACAGGGTGGACGGTTTTGCCGGCACATCGCCCTGGATTCTGATGGATTTCCGCTCACCCCGCAGGCCGTTGGCCTATATCCAGGATTTTTTCAACCGGAAAGGCCTTGTATCTGAAAAAGGAATCAAGAAAGCCGCTTTTTATGTGTTGAAAGATTTTTACAATACCAAATAAGAAATGCTAATACCATATTAAAACCGAATACTGACACCAGCATTAAGTAGGATGATACGATAGCCGGCTTCTAAGTAGATGCCTAAATGATTACCTATTTGTACACGGGATCCGATTTTGATCTGCGGATAGAATTTGATTTGCGTGGTATATGAATCATCAAGATTCCACATGCCATCTTCTTCCAGGTTTATCCCACGGATAGTTCGTACTTGGATGCCCGCTCCAACACCTGCATAAAACTCCCATTTTTTAAGTGCTGTCATATGAAATAAAAATTGGGGTGCAGCTTGGTATATGCAGTCGCGTTCTTTTTGACCATAGTACCGCATTGGATAAGTACCCCATCCAAACGAGGTAAGTAGGCCTACCCCCAATGACGCCCTTGTACCAATGTTGAAGACGCCGTATTCCAATTGAACCGGAACCGCCGAAAAGACAGACCTCTCTCCTCCCACACCAAACCCATACCCTATGCTCATGGAAAATGTTTTTTTTGGAAATAGTGCTTCCTGTCCATAGCTGGCCATACTTATCATCAGTAGGCAGGTTGTCAATATGATTCTCATTTTATTTTATCATTTAGGGGACAATATCCATAACGACTATACCATATTCATAGCTTGTGTCGTTATTATAAGGAGAAAAGTCTCCACTTTCAAACCATCCATTTGATGAATTTGCCCAGCCCCAGTTGAAATGAATTTCTTCTGTAGTTGTGGCATTATAATAGATATAATAATCAAGACGATTCCCATTATACATTATATGGTAAGCATCGAACGGCTGATATTCAATTTTCTCTGCCGCATCTGCTATCCAATAATGTCCATTGCTTAGATTTGACATCATTGGTCCGGAAAAACCAAGAATGATAACAGGACTAGTTATAAGATAATCAAGCAAATCAAGATAATCAAATCCAGTATGATATGATGAAGTAGTGCATTGAAGTTCATTCTGGAAAAACGAGCATATGTCAGAGGGGAATGGGACAATATAATCGAATAGCCAATAGAGATCATCATATAAATTGGCTCCTAGAGTAGATATCGAAGCGTCATTATTTCCTGCAATCATACTATTCCATAAACTCACCGTAAAATTAATGTCACCTTGATAGAAAAATTTATGGTATGCCATTATCTGCGCAACAGCCGGGATCACGCAATACCCTCTATCATCATCAATTAAACTGCCTAATGGTGGCTCTTGCCCCCATTCTACAGGAACTATTTTGTCAATATATGATCTTACGGTATCAATAAAAAACCCATCATAAGTCCAGACATCCGGATCAAATGGCGGAACTGATTTAGATCCTGTTCCGTTGTTGATTTTACTTATAGCATTTGCATAATATTTATCAATATCATATTTGTCATTTTGTTTTTTCTCAATATACTCGGGAATGTGACGAAAATAATATTTTAGTGGCTCAATAAATGATGTGTCGGTTAAAAAGCCATTTTCCACATAACACATAGGTTCTGGTACTCGTATGTCTGCTGGTATAATGGCGTATCCTTTTCCTTTTTGACTTTCAAATTCAACTTGATAATACGCCCCTTTTTTATTATTATTTACAATGAGTTTACATGAAGAAAAAGTCATATTTTTACACTTTCCCCCTTTCTGTTCTGCTATAGTCATCACTTTATCGATAGCTTCTTCAGAACTAATACAATAAGTTCCCCTTTTTTTATACTGAAGAGATAGTGACTCTTCATAATTTAACTTAACAATAAATAATGAAGAATGTTCATTGCTTTTTGTGGCTCTAATATTTTTGGTTGTTTGTTCCATTGGGTTACAACCTGACACGATGATTCCAATCAATATGAATGTAAGAAATGTAGAAAATCTGTTTTTTATTAACATTTAGCGATTAAAATTAGAATTAAATTATATACTTACACTTTTGGTAACAGTCTTAAGTGCTTGTCTGTAATAATAAAGCTGGTTTAATTAATTCTTAAAGATCCGCATTTTAATAATTGTTCTAGTATAATTGTCTGTCAAATCATCAACATAATCATCTGGAATAATATCAATATCGCCTAAAACAGTCATAATACCGTCTGACCTAAATGGTGCTCTCAAAGGAATCATCATCAGTTACAATAATGTCTTGTAAGGCAGTGACCTTTGGAAGCAAACAGTTAGAGCCCGGGCTTGACCTTTTCGTCTGAAGAGCGGAATATTAAAGTGCTGGCTAGAACATCGGTTAAAGTACCGGCTCAAGTGCCTATTATGGCGAAGAAGTCTTAAGGTATGCCATGGCATTCTCGTATTCTTCATCGGGTACCCGGACATAGATCAGGTTTTTCCCGTAAGTCGTATTAACGGGCAGGAACGAATTCATGCTGTTGTCAAAAACGACAGGATGAAATCCTTCGTTTTCCAGGTTCCCCTTGATGACGTCCGCCTGGAAATGGGTACTGCACTCGGCTACTGTTTTCATGATCAGATACGTTGAAAATTCTTCCTAAAGATACGCAAAATCTTGTTACCTTAGCCCCTGAAAACACAACGGTATGAGCGAAGTATATTTTACGAATTTCAGATCCCGTCCCGGCAGGAGTCTTCCAAAAAAAATGGAACTCCTGGTAAAAGCGGCCGGCATAGGAACCCTGGACTGTAAAGATAAGTTTACAGCCATCAAGATCCACTTCGGGGAATTGGGCAATATGGCTTTTCTGCGTCACAATTACGCTTCCCGAATGGCGGAGCTGTTGCGGCAGATGGGTGCCAGGACTTTCCTGACAGACACCAACACGCTTTACAGCGGTTCCCGGTCCAATGCGGTGGATCATTTGCGTACGGCGTACCTGAACGGGTACAACCCCATCAGCGTGCCGGGTGCTCCGGTAATCATAGCCGACGGACTGAAAGGGACCGATGAAGAAATCATCCCGATACCCGGCGGGGAGTATTGCAAAGAAGCCCGGATAGCCTCCGGTATTGCAAAAGCCGATGTGTTGGTAAGCATGACACATTTCAAAGGACATGAACAGGCCGGATTTGGCGGGGCGTTGAAAAATATCGGGATGGGATGTGCCAGTGTCGCAGGAAAACTGCACTTGCACTCCGACTCACAACCGGTCATTGAACGGGCCAATTGCACCGGATGCCGGCAGTGCGTGATCAATTGCCGCCACGGGGCAGTGACCCTGGATGCGGAAAAGATCGCCGTGATCAATTACGACCTGTGTGTGGGTTGCGGGCAATGCGTGGCCGTTTGCCAGTACGATGCAGCCCGGCCGGGAGCCTTTTCCTCGGCACAAGGCTTAACGGCCAAGATTGCCGAGTATGCCTGGGCTGCCCTCAAGGGAAAAGCGCATTTTCACGTGAGTTTCATCATGGATGTCTCTCCGCATTGCGATTGCTGGAGCATGAACGATACGCCCATTATTCCCGATGTTGGCATGCTGGCCTCCTTCGATCCGCTGGCCCTGGACCAGGCCTGTTTCGACATGGTCAGATCGGCCCCTGCCACACCGGGCAGCATGGCCGATCCGGAAGGCACTCATACACACGAGGGGGAAAATAAATTTGCTTTTGTACATCCGCGTACAGACGGGGAATTCGGACTTGCCCACGCGGAAAAGATGAAGCTCGGATCGCGCACCTATACCCTGATAGAAGTATGACCGGACGCCTTTTCTTTTTCATGGCCCTTATAGTGCCTGCCACACTTTTTGCAGAATCCCGGGAAGATGGTGTTTCCATGCCTTTTGGTTCTGTGTCCGTGAGCCCGGATCATGCCGGATCACAATCCGGTGTGGTAAATGCATTTTCACACCGGTTCTACCATAGCTCGTCAGCCGCTCAATACGGTGAACTTTCAATTGTTCCGGGGGCGGGTTCGTTGACTGTCGCGGAAGGGTCAGAATTTTATTCGCCCGGTTATTATAAAGTCCTGTCAGATTCACCCGGGATGGAAATCCGGGTAACTGCCGCTGAAGAGGGAGCCGCCCACAGGTACGCCTATTTTACGTTATCGGGCAGTCCGCAAAAAGAAGGCAGTATTATGCTTGATTTCTTAGGGAATGCGGGGGAGCAAAGTGCACGGGATGTAGTGGCAGAAGTCCGTGTGACAGATCCTGTTACCGTAACCGGGTATGTGATCAGTAGGGGAGAGCGGGAAACGGGTCATACGTATTTTGCCATTCGGTTCTCCAGACCGGTAAAACGCTATTTCTCAAAGAGTAATCCCGCTTTTCCCGAAAATTATCCCATTATTTCCGGGAACGAATTTCCGTTAGTATTTGTATTTGATCTTGTCAAGGGAGAGCAACAATACGTGGACGACGGAGTGCTTGAAATACGTGTGGCTTTTTCTTCCGTAGATGCAGCCGGGGCATTGAACAACCTGGAAACCGGAATGGAAGGGAAGAATTTTGAAACGCTTCAGTGGGAGGCTTCTCAGCAATGGGAAAAAGAACTTGCTGTCATTACCGTGGACGATCCATACGGGAACGAGGAACTGGAAAACAGGCGGTCTCTTTTTTACAAGGCACTGGGCCGGACCATGGAAACACCTGCCTCTCTGCAGGACAGGGACGGAAAATTCCGCGGGAACGACAACAATATACATGCTTCACCATTTTATGACCATTATACGGCCGTTTACCCGGTGGAACGGGAGCGTTATCCGTTGATGAATTTCATACAACCCGAAAAAAGCCGCCAGATTGTGGCTTCCATGCTGGCTTATTACGACCGGAACGTTTTGGAAATGCTGCCCGGAGAACACCTGCCCATAGAAGCGGTATCCTTATTGGCTGATGCCCATGCCGGAGGATTATTGCCCGCTTCGCTGACACCTTCTTTACTGGAGGCAATGAACAGTACGTTAAGGAGTCCCAATGATCCGGTTACTTCCCGGACTCAGGAATCCGGTTTTGTACCGGCCGCATCCCACCCATGTTCCATAGACTTGACCAATGATTACGGTTATATGAGCTGGTGTGTTTTCATGATGGCCGGAGCAGCGGGAGATGTCAATACAGTGAATGAAACACGTCCGTTTGTGACTGCTTATCAATGGCTCCTGGAGCCTGAAACGGGATATGCCAGGCAACGAAACAATGACCTTTCATGGCACAACGATCCCGACTCCCTGGAGAACCGGGACCGGTTGTTGTTCGTCCCCCATAATATGAACGATATTGTGGAACGCAGCGGCGGCAGGAAGGCATACGAAAAAAGACTCGATTCCACGTCCCTTTTTGATGAACTTCCTTACCTGTACACCTGGACGGCTTCTCCCTGGAAAGGACAAAAATTACTGCGGGCCATGATGGATTCGTACGGGGAAACGGTTGATTCTCCATCCTGGTTTGTCTTTTCGGCCATGGGACTTTATCCACTGTGTCCCGGGACGGATCAATACGTATTGGGGGCTCCGTATTTCAAAAAAATGACCGTACACCTTGAAAATAATAAAATTCTGACCATTGAAGCGCCACTGCTGAATCCGGCAAACATATATGTCAGGGAAGTCAGGTGGAACGGTAAATTATTGGACAAAGCTTATATAACGCATCAGGAACTTGCCGAGGGGGGGAAACTGGAATTTCATATGTCTTCCAGGCCGGCCAGGGGAAGAACTTTCCGAAGGGAAAAACTTCCTTATTCCTTTCTAAAAAAGTAGTATATTTGTTGTTTCCTGACTTAAAAAGATCATGCCATCCAAAAACACACTGATAGTCAATCTTTTTGGCGGTCCTGCCTCCGGCAAGACAACATGTGCCTGGGAGATTGCCAGCAAACTGAAAAAACAACGCCTTGTCACCGAATACGTGTCTGAATATGCCAAGGAATTGGTGTGGGATGGAAAGCTGGATATACTGGACGGCAGCGAGCCTCACCAGCACCATATTTTTGAAGTGCAGACACATAGGGTGGAAAGGTTGTTGGGGAAAGTGGATGTTGTGGTAACGGATGCCACCCTGTTGAACAGTTTGGTGTTCGGGGTGAATGTGTCGGATACATTCCGGACAGAGATCATTGAAAATTTTAACAGGTTCAACAATTTCAACCTGTACATACAAAGGACTTCCTATTTTGAACAGGAAGGGCGGATACACAACCTGGAGCAGTCATTGTCTCTGGACGAAAAGATCATTGACATTTTGGTCGGGAACAAGATCCCTTTCCAGACGTACAGTCACCGGACACTGGATCTGGTAATTATGAAAATTTGTTTACTTATTAAACACTAATGAAATGATACTGAAGTACAACGGACCTTTGCAGATGCAAATCAACGACATAGCTCAGGTTGCCGACTACATGTGGCAAAAGGGTTGGGCAGAAAGGAATGCGGGAAATATTACCGTAAATGTCACTGAATTTATCGGGGAAGAAAACAAAAACCTTCCTGCCATTACACGGATTCCTTTATATCATACGGTACCCGAACTGGCCGGTCAGTATTATTACGTTACCAGTGCAGGATCAAGGATGAGGGACATAGCACGAAATCCAATGGATCAGGGGATCATAACCCGAGTAGCTGCCGAAGGAAAAAGTATTGATATTCTGGCAGACAAAGACCTTCCTCCTACTATTGAATTGCCATCCCATCTGCTTATGCACCAGATGTTTGCACAGGAAGCCATTCAGCAGGGCAGCCCGGTTTCGGCCGGCAGGAGGGTTGTTTTTCACACCCATCCCACCGAATTGATCGCCCTTTCCCACATAAAAGAATTGCAAAGCACCAGGGCGATTACCGATACATTGTACGAAATGCATTCCGAGGTGAAAATTTGTGTTCCCCGGGGTCTGGCCTGGGTACCTTATGAAATGCCCGGATCCATGGAACTGGCCCGTGCGAGCATCAAAGACCTGAAGGATTTCCGTTTCATGTTGTGGGAACGCCACGGCGTGCTGGGAACGGGAACCAATATTCTGGAAGTATTCGATGCCGTGGATACACTCAACAAAGCGGCAAAAATATATTTGTACGTTCGTTTGCTTGGCAAATAAGAAGGTTTTTTATGATACATTTTTTCCTGAATGACAACACCGGGGTGCTGGCACTTCAGACAGAAAACGCTTTGACCCGTGACCGGTCAGAGGCCTTGTCCTGGCTATTGAACGGAGCAAAGCAGATTGATCCTGAAGACGCCTTCCTGAAAGGATACTTCATCGGTCCCCGCAGGGAAATGATCACTCCCTGGAGTACGGTAGCGGTGGAAATTTGTGAAAACATGAATATTCACGGCATTGTCAGGATGGAAGCATTTTTTCCGGCCCAAAAGGACAGTGTATACGATCCCATGTTGCAGGAAATGGTTCATGGCCTGGACGAACGGATTTTTCAAACCGGACGGGTTCCCGAACCGATAAGGCAAATTACTGACATCAACGCTTACAATCTTTCGGAAGGCCTGGCGCTGAATCCGGAAGAAGTGGCTTACCTGGAAACCCTTTCCGAAAAACTGAACAGGCCCCTGACGGACTCGGAAATTTTCGGTTTTTCACAGGTCAATTCCGAGCATTGTCGGCACAAGATCTTTAACGGTACGTTTGTTATTGACGGGAACAAGCAACCGCATACCCTTTTTGATATGATCCGGAACACGTCCCGGGTCAATCCCAACCTGATCGTATCGGCCTATAAAGACAACTGTGCGTTTATTGAAGGCCCCCGTGATCATGTGTTTTTTACCCCGCAGTATCCACATAAACCCGGTTTGTTTCATACTCACAAGCATGATACCGTCATCAGCCTGAAAGCGGAAACACATAATTTCCCCACAACGGTGGAGCCTTTTAACGGGGCGGCTACCGGGAGCGGGGGAGAGATCCGGGACCGCATAGCCGGTGGGAAAGCCTCTTTTCCCATTGCCGGGACGGCTGTTTACATGACTTCCTATCCCCGGATGGAAGGTGGACTGCAAAGAGAGCAGGGCCGGAAATGGATGTACCATACGCCGGAAGATATCCTGACCAAGGCTTCCGACGGGGCGAGCGATTTCGGGAACAAATTCGGACAGCCCCTGATTTGCGGATCATTGCTTTGTTTTGAACATATTGAAGGTGCCAAGCGTTTTGGTTACGATAAGGTGATCATGCTGGCAGGAGGCATAGGGTATGCCCGTCGGGAGGATGCCCTGAAGGAAAAACCGCAGCCGGGAGACAAACTTGTACTTCTGGGCGGGGACAATTACCGCATAGGAATGGGCGGGGGTGCCGTTTCCTCCGTAGCAACGGGTGAATTCGGCCACGCCATAGAGTTGAATGCCGTACAGCGTGCCAATCCCGAGATGCAGAAACGCGTTTACAACGCCATACGCGCTTTGTCAGAAAGCACGTCGAATCCCATCAAATCCATACACGACCACGGGGCTGGCGGTCATCTGAATTGCCTGTCGGAACTGGTGGACGATGCCGGCGGAAAAGTGGAGATTGACAAACTGCCCCTGGGAGATCCTTCCCTAAGTGCCAAAGAGATCATAGGCAACGAGTCCCAGGAACGCATGGGACTGGTCATGGCTCCGGAAGACGTTCCCTTGTTGCAACAGGCAGCGGAAAGGGAACGGGCTCCCATGTATGTGATCGGCGAGATAACCGGAGACGGTCGTTTTACTTTTGATAATGCACAGACCGGAGAAAAACCCATAGACCTGGTACTTGACGATATGTTTGGATCGGTTCCGCATACCGTGATGGAAGACGTAACGGACGATCCCGTTTTTGACCCATTGGAATGCCTCCAGGACAACCGATCCCTGAAAGATTACGCACAGCGGGTCATGCAGCTGGAATCGGTGGCATGCAAAGACTGGCTGACCAACAAGGTGGACCGTTCCGTAACGGGCTGGGTGGCCAACCAGCAGTGTGCCGGGGAATTGCAATTACCCCTGAACGATTTCGGCCTGACAGCCATTGGGTATGTGCCTTCGCAAAAAGGTTTTTCCGGAATAGCTACATCCATAGGACATGCTCCTGTTCCGGGTCTGATAGATGCGGCGGCCGGCAGCCGTCTTTCCATTGCCGAGTCGTTGACCAACCTGGTTTTTGTGGTGCTGGACGGGGGTTTGCCGAGTGTTTCGCTGAGTGCCAACTGGATGTGGCCCTGCCGGAACCGGGGGGAAGATGCCCGTTTGTACCGGGCCGTAAAGGCAGCGGGAGATCTGGCCTGCGAACTGGGAATCAACATTCCCACGGGAAAGGATTCCCTTTCCATGACACAGAAGTACCCCGATGGCACAAAGGTACTTTCACCGGGAACGGTGATCATATCCACCGTTGCACCGGTGGCCGATGTGCGGCGCAAGGTGCAGCCGGTGATCCGTGCGGACGCGTCTGACTCGGCATTGATCCATATTGACTTTTCGGGAAGGAAGGTTGGTGTGTCTGCCCTGGGAGGGTCCGCCCTGGTGCAGTGCCTGGGGAAAATCGGCACGCGTTGTCCCGATGTGGAAGATGCCCCTGCTTTTAAAAGGGCGTTCGAAGCGGTGCAGGAACTGATTGCGCAGGATATGGTCCTGGCCGGGCATGACGTCTCTGCGGGCGGTTTGCTCACCTGTCTGCTGGAAATGTGTTTTGCCAATGTCCGGGGAGGCATCCGTTTGCGGGAAGATGTGCTGGAGGAACTGTCCGGTGCGGACCGGGCGGCGGCGTTATTTGCCGAGTATCCCGGCGTGGTGCTTCAGATAAAAGGCCGAGACGTTTCCCGTGCGCTGGGCCTGTTGTTGCAGAACAACGTAATGACGCGGATCCTGGGATATCCCTGCAGCGAACGCAGGATCACCGTGGACCGGGACCTGTCCTTCGATATTGATGCACTCCGGGAACATTGGTTCCGGACTTCCTACCTGATGGATATTCGCCAAAGCGGACCGGAAAAGGCAAAAGAACGTTTTGCAAATTTCGGAAAAACACCGTTGAAATTCCGTTTTCCGCAATGGTCAGGGAAATTGGCAAAAACCCGGGAACAATTGGCCGTGGAAGGTCCGTTGCCCAAGGCGGCCATCATTCGCGAAAAAGGTTCGCAGTGCGACCGGGAAATGGCCTGGATGCTTTACCTGGCGGGTTTTGACGTACGCGATGTGCATACCACGGACCTGGTCTCGGGAAGGGAAACGCTGGATGACATCCGTTTGATTGTATTTGTAGGCGGATTTTCCAATGCCGATACACTGGGCTCGGCAAAAGGCTGGGCGGGGGCTTTTCTTTACAACCCAAAGGCGAAAGAAGCGATAGACCGGTTTTATGCACGGAAAGATACCCTGAGCCTGGGTGTTTGCAACGGCTGCCAGCTGATGGCCCAATTGGGGCTGATTACCCCGGGATCACCGGAGAAATCACCCAAAATGCTGCGCAACGAGTCCGGGAAATTTGAGTGTAATTTTGTGAATGTTACCGTTGAGGAGAATCCTTCCGTATTTCTGAAAGCCCTGCAGGGAAGCCGCCTGGGTATATGGGTGGCTCACGGAGAGGGAAAATTCGATTTTCCTGAAAGCCGGGATGATTATGCGGTGGCGGTGAGGTATTCCTACGATTCTTACCCGGCCAATCCCAACGGGTCTCCCGGGGCGGTGGCTGCAGTGACCAGTGCATGCGGACGTCACCTGGCCATGATGCCGCACCCGGAACGTTGCATCTATCCGTGGAACTGGGCTTTTTATCCTGCTGACAGGGCCTCCGATGAGGTATCTCCCTGGTTGTCCATGTTTACGGAAGCCCGGAAGTTTTGTACGAAATAAGGATCACTTTTCCGTCAAGTGTTGATACGACCAGCCGTGAACGGCCGGCGGGTTGCGCGTAATTGATCAGTCCGTCGGACAAATGTATTTTCCAGAGATTTTCCCCGTTATCCTTATGGTAGGCGTACAGCACCCCGTTTGCCGAGGGTACAAATACCTGCCCGTCGCTTGATGTTACCGGGGACGGGCCGATTTCGTAACCGAATCCCCCGGCCACCTTCCATAGGGATATGGCTTTTGCGGGGCCTGTGTGAAATGCGTACAGGGAATCGAACATGGTTTTGACATATACCTGCTGCCCGTCTTGGGACAATCCCATGCTTTCCCTTCCGCCTTCTGCTTCCCAGATGGTTTGGCCTGTTGTGGCATCAATGGCATAACATTTTCGTTCGGGTGTGGTTATGAAGATTTTCCCGTTGGCTTTAACGGGCCATACAGCCGCAGGAGAGTACATGCGGCCCCTTTTTTTGTTTTCCCATACCCATTGGAGTTCACCTGTTTTGGGATGAAATGAGTAAAGTTCGTTGCCCCAGGATCCGGTGACTACCTGGAACGTGTCCGCATACGGTTTGGATTCCATAAAGCCGTTGATTTTGCCGTATTCCCAAAGAAGCTTTCCGCTGTCGGCATCCAGGGCGCGGAACGTGCCGTCCGATCCGCCAATGTAAACGGTATTTTCAAGAACTACCGGGGATGCCACGATGGATTTCCCGGTGGGGTGTTTCCATAGGATTTCCCCTGTGTGAAGGTCCATGCAGTATACGTTCCTGTCTGTAGACCCGATGTATACCTTTTGATTATTTATGCAGGGGGTTGAAAAGATCTTTCCTTGTGTAGGGGTGGTCCAGAGCGGTTGCCCGTTATCCAGGCGAACGGCTTTTACGATTCCTTTGGTATTGGCATACACTACCGTTCCCGTGGTGGTATCTGCTATGGCGGCCGAGCCGATATCGCTGTCGTCGGTGACAGACCAGAGAATCTCTGCCTGCGGGGAAGTTCCCGGGATTTGATCTTTGGGAGCTGTTGATGCAGTATCGCTTTTCCATGAGGGCGGGTAGGTGAAAGCCAGGGTATGCCAGGGCTCTTTTGTATAAGAATCAACGGGATCTGTTGTGGCAATGCGTTCCCGGAAGGCAACGTTCCCGTCGTGTATGGTTACCAGGTTGTAGCCGGGTCCGTCGTAGCCCCGGGATTGGGAAGACCGGCATTTTACAGAAGGGATTCCTCCGGCGGTAAAGGCTTCGTTGATGTGGTAATGTCCACACAGGGCCAGTTGTATATTCCTGGTTTTCAGAAGATCAATGACGCGGTAATAATTGCTCATGTCTTCTGTCAGGGGGTAGTGGTTGATAAAAACAACAGGCATTTTTTTGGGAACGGTTTGCAGCAGGCTATCCAGCCACACCATGCTTTCACGGGGAACCAGTGCCGGGGCCATCCGCATATTGGGCCCGGAATTGGTGCCTATGAACAGTATGTTATTACGAATAAAGGAAAACTGTTCGTAACCGAAGGTTTCCAGGAACGTATTGCAGCCGCTTTCGGACCATTTGGAGTCGTGGTTGCCTGATAGAATGTACCAGGGTTTTTCCAGGGAATCCAGCAGATTCTTTGCTATTTGAATTTCAAGGTCGGAGCCGAATTCGGTAATATCGCCCGCAAGGATTACAAAATCGATGCTGTCCTGTGTGTTGATATCTCTTATGACCGTCATCAGTTCGGTTTCCGACAAGGGATTGTTGCTGTTGATGTGCGTATCTGCGATGACCGCAAAACACGTAACGGAACCGGTATTGCAGCCGCTCGTGAGAAAAACAGCTGCCAATAGCCATAAAATCCTTGTTTTCATGTTGTTATATATTAAGCAGGTTGTTTGGCCGTGGTACAGGCATCCACAAGGTAAACAAGGGACATGTAAGGAATGCCCCCGTTGGACATCAGACCGATTTCGCACGTACGGCTGTTGGAATACCCGGTTTTGATGCCTGCGGTTTCAAGTTGAGGCCGGAGTTTCCTCAGGGCGTAAGCGTTAATCTCGGGTCTGGTAAATCCTTTGTCCCCGGCAAACCCGCAACAACCCACCTCGGCAGGAATAAAAACGTTTTTGGAACAACGTTCGGCAAGCCTGCGGATCTCATTTTCCAGGTGCATTTTCCTGGTAGTACAGGTGATGTGCAGGGCAACCGGTTCATCTGTGGGATGGAAATCAAGCCTGGGGACGAGGAATTTTTCAATAAATTCAACCGGTTCGTACAACTCCAGGTTTTTGATCTTATTTTTCATACGGTACAGGCAGGGGCTTTGGTCGCATAGAACGGGGTATTTTCCGGCCCGGCTGGCGATCCAGAGTGCTCCGTTCAATTCGGCTGTTTTTTCATCGGCAATGTGGGGCATTCCCTTGCTTTCCCAGATGGTGCCGCAGCATAGTTTGTCCATATTGTCCGGGAACACCACCTTGTACCCGGCTTTCTGAAGCAAATGCACCATTTTTTCCGTCAAAGGGGTGTTGTCGGGAACTCCTTTGGCCACGCCCATGCTTTGGTTGATGCACGAAGGGAAGTAGACTACGGTGTCTTGTTCTTCGTCTGTGTCCGGGGCCTGATTCGGGACCTGATTCGGGTCCGGGTGTTGCTGCAGGTCCGGGTGTTGATTCAGGTGCTGCTTCGGGTTCGGGTGTTGCTCCGGGTTCGGGTGTTGCTTCGGGTTCGGGTTTCCTTGTTTTACGCGGTGCGCACCGGGCATGGCAGGAGTCCACAGGGGAAATCCCATTTTGTTGGCTATCCGGCATATCCAGCCCATCAGGGACGTTCCCAAAACGATGTGAGCGGCGTGGGCCAGGCGCAGGACCACTCTCATGATGTTCTTCAGGCCCTGGAAATGGTCGGCAGCCAGCCGGCCCAGTATTTCGTCACGAGATCCGGGAGGATGGGCTTGCTGGCGCAGGTAATGGGTCAGTTCCCCCGTATTGATATCCATGGGACAGGATGTGGCGCACAATCCGTCTACGGCACAGGTTGCCCTTCCGGGATAGAAGTAATCTTTTTCAAGTTGTTGCAGCAATTTCGGATTTTCCCGGGTGTTTTTCAGTCGCCTGATTTCGCGTTGTACGATGATCCGTTGCCTGGAGCTGAGTGTACATCCCCAGGTAAGGCAGTTCACTTCGCAAAAACCGCATTCTATACATTTGTCTACCAAAGGATTGAGAACGGGCATGGGTTTGAAATCCCTGATATGGCAATGGGGGTCGTCGTTAAAAATCACACCCGGGTTCAGGATGTTTAGCGGATCAAAGAGTGTTTTAACGCGATGCATGATGTCGTAAGCATCATCTCCCCATTCCTGTTTTACGAAGGGAGCCATATTGATCCCCGTTCCGTGTTCTGCCTTAAGGGACCCTTTGTATTTCTCCGTAACCATAGTTACTACATCCTGCATGAGGGCTTCGTAGCGTTGGATCTCAGCAGGTGTGTCAAAGGACTGGTTCAATATGAAGTGAAAATTACCTTCCAGGGCATGCCCGTATATGGCACTGTCGCTGTATTGGTGCTTTTCAAGAATATCCTGAAGTTCCGCTACGGCGTGGGGAATGTCTTTCAGGTGAAATGCAACGTCCTCTATCAAGCACGTTGAACCCGGAGTCCTCATTCCTCCTATGGAAGGGAAAATTCCTGCCCGTATGTTCCACAGTACGGAATACTCGCTTTCCTTGTCCGTAAAAGTGACCGGGTACAATTTGTTGAACTGGTCAAGCCCCCGGGTGATGATGTTGATCTTTTCCTGAAGTTCGTTTTTGTTTGTGGCTGCCGTTTCAATGAGCAGCGCTGTGGTGCCGTCAGGAAGGTCTTTAATATAAGAAGGGATTCCTTCTCTGTCCTGAACTGATCTTAATGCCTTGCTGTCAAGAAGTTCCACTCCGATAACCGGTAATATTTTTAATGTCTGGACGGCTTTGCAGGCATCTTTTATGGAATGGAAATAAACCATGGCGCTGGCCCGTAGCGGCCATAAGGGTTCTGTTCTTACGGTTACCCCGGAAAAGAAAGCCAGCGTTCCTTCGGAACCCACTATCAGGTGTGTGATAAGGTCAAAGGGGTCTTCAAATTCCACCAACGGAAGCAGGTTCAGTCCGGTTACGTTCTTAATGGAGTATTTGTGTCTGATCTTTTCCACCAGCGACGGATTGTTCATGACCCTTTCGCGGATACGCTTCAGTTCCATTAAAAATTCAGGATGTGTTCTACAGAAAGACTCTCGGCTTTCCTTGCTTCCCGTATCCAGGATGGTCCCGTCTGCCAGGATAATTCTCATGGAACAGACTATCCGGTGGCTGTTGGCATGGGTGCCGCAATTCATTCCGGATGCGTTGTTGGCGATTATGCCTCCGACCATGGCAGAAGACACCGAGGCGGGATCCGGGGAGAATTTCTTCCCGTAAGGTTTCAGGATCTCGTTTACACGGTCTCCCACGATCCCGGGTTGCAAGGTGATGGTTTCCCCGTTGTCGTGTACTTGGTATTTATCCCAGCGTGTTGCGGCAACAAGCAGTACGCTCTCGGAAAGGCTTTGTCCGGAAAGGCTTGTTCCTGCTGCACGGAAGGTTACGGGAATTTTTTGGTTGTGACATATTTTTATGATCCGGGAAACTTCCTCTTCTGTTTCCGGAAAAAGTACGGTTTTTGGAATTTTCCGGTAAAAACTGGCGTCGGTTCCCCAGGCCAGGCGATGCAGGTAATCAGTATGAATGCGTTCCGGCGGAAGGGTTCCGGAAAAAGGGTTTTTAGGTTTCATAAATAGTTCTCGATCAGTGTTTTTTTGATTTTCCCCAGTCCTTCAACGGCTTTATCCGCAATTACGTATAAATTATTTCTTCTTACGGGTGCTGGTTTCGGGTCTATCAGGAACAACGGAATACTGTCTTGCGCAAAATCAACCAGACCGGCCGCGGGGTATACCGCCAGAGAAGTCCCTGCCACTATCATTATGTCAGCTTCCTGTGTCCATTGTATGGCTTTGGTCATATTGGGGACAGGTTCTCCGAACCATACCACGTGCGGGCGGAGTTGGGACCCGTCTGCTGCTTTATCTCCCCATTCTATGGAATCATAGCCTATATGGGTGATTAGATCAGGATCTTCACTGCTTTGGGCCTTTGTCAATTCTCCGTGCAAATGAAGGATATTTGTGCTTCCGGCACGTTCGTGCAGATCGTCTATGTTCTGGGTAATGATTTTGACATGAAAGTGTTGTTCAAGTTCTGCCAGAATCATGTGCCCTTTATTGGGTTGGGCATTTTTTAGCGAAGCTCTTCTCCGGTTGTAAAAATCCAGCATCAATTGGGGGTTTGCGTGCCACCCTTCTATGGAGGCTACCTGCAGGACAGGATAATTCTCCCAAAGGCCGCCACTGTCGCGGAATGTGCTGATCCCGCTTTGGGCACTCATTCCGGCTCCTGTCAAAACAACTATATTTTTCATTGAATCCAGTATGTTCTGCAATAACGTTCCTTAAACCACAACCTGAAGAGAGGATCAATAAATTCCGGTTTTTTTCTGATAATTTCTATAATGGATTTTTTTTCCAGGGCATCTCTTACCCGGTATATGTTGGCAGAAGAATTAAGCATGTACTTTTCAAGCACTTCGCGGGAACTGAACTGTTCCACACCGTCTGCAAGTGCACGAAGAAAATTGATCTGGGGATTGGTAAGGTCCCGGCATATAAGTTCAAAGGGTTGCCGGAATATTTCCATTAATTCTTCCAGCCCGTTGAGGTACATGACTTCATTCATGTATCCCTTGGTATTGGAAAAACACAGATCGGCAAAATATTGGACGTAGTAGGGATGTCCTTCCATCTTCCGGTAGATCATTTCTGCAAAGTCCCTTGAAATAACGCGACCGGCTTTGGCGAAATTCCGGATAATATAATCGGAAAATTCTTTCTCTTCTATGGTCCCCAACGGGATATATTCTGCAAAACCGTGAAAAGGTTTGCGTAGGTCAAACAGTTCTCTGTAGACGGAGTATCCTGTAGATGTTACGCTTCCGCATCCGCTGATTAGAAATGTGACACGATCAAACATTTTCCATGTTTTGACTATGCGTTGGAAAATGGAGCGTGATTCATTCCCGAAAGCAGGCAACAATGTGTGAAAAGACTCCATTACCATGATAACGGGTCGGTGAAGGTAAGTGGCAAACTCTCCGGGAAAGAGCGCCAGTTCGCGGACGCCTTCTTCATCGGGACACGTGTCAAAAGTCAGGGCAAATTCCTGTTCATGAATTCGGGGCACAAAGATTCCCGGTTTGCTGAGAGGCAAGAGATCTTTGGTGATCTTTTCCCATTCACCCAGGGTGCCTGCAATGGAACCGATCAATGCATTAACCATGGATGCATACAAGCTGTTTTCACTCCGGATATTGTAACAGGACAATTTGCATATCACGGGATCTTGTTCGGCTTTTCTTATTTGCATCAATACTTTGTTGATCAGGGACGATTTGCCGGTCTTGGGATTGTCCCAGATAACAGAATGCTGCCCCTTCAGAAGGTTGGATGCCAGCCAGTCAGTTCCGGCTGTTCTACCAAGAACTTCGGGTGCCTGTAGCGGGCGGGTAATAATAAACGGAGAATTCATAACAAGTTTGTTGCAATCTCACAAAGATACTTTTTCTTTGGTATTCCGGGAAACTTTTTTACCTTTGCAGTCCGATTTTAGCCGGAAAATATTTAATGATCGTCAAGCTATTGAATAAGAGGTGTTTAAATATACCCGCTTACGGTTGAAAACAAGATAAAGTTTTTTTTATGTACGCAATTGTAGATATTGCAGGACAACAATTTAAGGTTGAAGAAGGCAGAAGGGTTTACGTGAACCGCCTTCAGGCTGAAGAAGGTTCCACCATCAGCTTTGAGAAAGTGTTGCTCAAAGATACAGACGGAAACGTCGTAGTCGGAACTCCTTACCTGGATGGTGCTACAGTAAGTGCCACGGTGTTGAAACATCTGAAAGGTAAAAAAGTATTGGTATTCAAAAAGAAAAGAAGAAAAGGATACCAAAAATGTAACGGACACCGTCAACATTTGACGCAGATCCAGATTGACACAATTTCATAACATCTAAGACACAGGATTATGGCTCACAAAAAAGGTGTCGGTAGTTCTAAGAACGGCCGCGAATCACACAGCAAACGTTTAGGCGTGAAATTATTTGGCGGGCAGGTTGCCAAAGCCGGTAACATTCTGGTTCGTCAAAGAGGTACATTACACAAACCCGGAGAGAACGTAGGTGTTGGTAAAGATCATACCTTGTATGCTCTGAAAGACGGGATTGTGGTTTTTCGTAAGAAAGCCAATAATAAATCATACGTATCGGTTCAGCCCCATGCAGAAACTGCGCAGGCGTAACTGAAACGGATACCTGAAAATTTTGGGAGGCCGGCTAAAAATGGTTTTTAGCCGGCTTTTTTTATTGGCTGGAACTTAGCGGCATTCGCAACTCTCCCCAAGGAAGTATTCCGCTTTCCAAGTTTATCAAATTGCTGTGCCCCTTATTCTTCCTAGGTTCTACGTTTCCTGCAAGGCCAACGGTTGTTTGTATATGCGAACTTTCTTTCCTGGCACGATCCATCCACATCTTAGCTTCTTTTTGTTTTTGAGGACAAACCTTGGATTTTCGGCCATCTGGGATTTTTGGTCATCCATCCACCGTTGAAACGGTTTTTTGTATTTAGTTGCCACTACTTCAGGGTTGCTCCTACTACAAAGAACCGGGAGCTTTTTTGTATGCCGAGGCTCCCGTTGCTTTGTTGTGAGAGCCATCGGAATTCATGGCATTCATTCACATATAGGGCTGTTTTTGAGGAGGGACCTGGGATTTTTGGCAATCGGTCCACGTTTGGGGCCGTTTTTGTGGAGGGACCTTGGATTTTCGGTCATTCATCCACGTATAGGGCTTTTTTTGTGGAGGAATTTGTGTTTTTTCGTCTGTATGGGCCTGAAACCTGCCCACCAGGCGCACTTTACCCCCGATTTCGTACCTGGTGGGGCCAAAAACCTGCCCACCAGGCGCACTTTTGCCGGGTTTTCGCACCTGGTGCTTTCGTCAGACTCGGCAAAGATTTCGTAAAGTGCTTTGGATGAGGCGTTTGGCAAAATTGGTATTTTTTGGAAAAAGTGACCAGGCGCACTTTACCCCCGATTTCGTACCTGGTGGGGCCTAAAACCTGCCCACCAGGCGCACTTTTGGGGTGTTTTCGTACCTGGTGCTTTCGGCAGACTCGGCAATGATTTTGTAAAATGCTTATTGTGAGTGGTTTGGCTAAATTGGTTTTTTTGGGAAAAAGTGACCAGGCGCACTTTACCCCTGTTTTCGTACCTGGTGGGGCCTGAAACCTGCCCAC
>ERZ795048.1211-NODE-1211-length-24225-cov-28.895035_pt1 | contig 24225 bp, 19 predicted proteins | sample MGYA00375132_ERZ795048 | MGnify/ENA primary metagenome ERZ795048 (study PRJEB30177, sample SAMN05720225) | activated sludge metagenome | isolation source: Anaerobic digester | place: Hong Kong | collected 2014-12-17 ... | reverse complement strand
TTTTGTAAAAAAAAAGGGAAGGTTTTACCTTCCCTCAACGTGTAGGAGTTTTGTTCCCTTATGTAGTATTCTTACGGTAAAGTAGAAAATAACCGTAAATGCAAGGATTCCAAACCAGAGTATCTCATTCTCACCGAGGTAAGTAAAATCCATATCGTTTTTAATTACCGACTGCGCGTAGTGAAACAGGAAGAATACAACCACCAGGTTGAAAAGTCCGGTGTACTCACGACGGAGCGCATTCTTTGCAGAGAAGTATGAGTTTGGCGACTGCCACTTTTTGAAGCAGGGAATGAACGCTGGAACCTTGCTGGCCCAATCGAGGTAGGTTTGCCCGAATTTTTCGCGCAGAAACGCCTCCTCGGCGTACATAATTCGTTCGTAGTAAATCCAGTACGCCAAAACAAAAATTACGATAAACCAAATGTTCGCAGTTATCATAGCAATTCCCAGCCACATTAAAAAGTTACCAACGTACAACGGGTGGCGAACTACCGAGTACATTCCGTCAGTATTGAGGGTATTGGCAATCTGCTCAGTTCTGTTTCGGCCAGAAGTTCCTTTGGGAACGTAACCAATAATAATAATCCTTACAATTAACCCAATTAGTCCAACGCCAAAGCAGATAGCGTAGTAGTATTCGGGAATGAAATTTCCGTTTGCCTGAAGCTGCTGGTAGATGTGAATGCCCAATCCAACCAAAAAGAACGGGATGGGGAAGAAACTCCGGTACCGGAACAGGAAATCACCCTGCTTGCGGAATTGTTCCATTAATGCCATATAACGTCGAGTTTGTTTTATTAGTTATTGTTTTGATTTCATGTATAGGTTTGTGATAACCTTCTTGGTGTAGAGCGGGAAATCGCCATTCATCATCCACGAGTAGTAGCTGGGCTCCTTTCTGAATATTTCAATAACCGATTTTCCTCGATACTTGCCGAAGTTGAAAACTTCCACGTTGTTTTCGTCCATAACTATTCGTCCGGCAAAATCAACGTTGGTGTTGTGCGAGCTGAAATCGGAAAGAAAATCGATGCTGTTTTCCAGTTCGGAGTACCTGTCGAGTTGCGCTTTGAGAACCTCGAAGGTTGCCATGGTATCGGCCTTTGCGGTGTGCGCATCCTCAAGCGTTTTGTTGCAGTAGAATTTGTAGGCTGCCTCGAGGGTTCGTTTTTCCATTTTATGAAAAATGGTTTGCACGTCGATGAATTTACGTTTCTTAAAGTCGAAATCAACTTCTGCCCTGAGGAACTCTTCCGCTAGTAGCGGAAAATCGAACTTGTTGGAGTTAAACCCTGCGAAGTCGCAACCCTCAATTAGGTTGGCTAACGACTTGGCTACTTCCCTGAACGAGGGTTCATCCTTAACATCGTCGTTGGTAATTCCGTGAACAGCAGTTGCTTCGGGCGAAATGGGGATTCCCGGGTTTATTCTCCTCACCTTGAACTCTTCTTTCCCGTCGGGAAAAAGTTTCAGCACGGCAATTTCAACAATGCGGTCGTTAACTATGTCGATTCCTGTTGTTTCGAGGTCGATAAAAACCAGCGGATTCTTTAGGTTAAGTTGCATTACTATTGTTGGTATAAAAAAAATCGAAGCTGCTGCCGGAGTTCAGGTAACAGCTTCGTAAAAAGTTATGTAGTTATGTTACTATGCATTCACCATCATTGGCATAAGCAGCATTAGCACGTCTTCGTCCTCATTTTCCTTAACGGCTGGGAAGAAAAGCCCTGCGCGTGAAGGGTCGGAGAGCGACATCATAACATCTGATGCTGAAATGTTTGCCAAAATTTCGATTAGGAAAGTCGATTTGAAACCAATCTCCATCTCCTCGCCCTCGTACTGGCAGTTAAACCGCTCGTAGGCAGAAATTGAAAAGTCAAGATCTTGCGCCGAGGTCATAAGCTGATTTCCGCTAAGCGAAAGTTTTACAAGGTTACTTGCCTGATTGGCGAATGGGGCAACCCTGCGGAGCGAGTTGTAGAATTCAACCCGGTCGGCTGTTAGTACGTTGGGGTTGTTTGTTGGGATAACCGAGTTGTAGTTAGGGTACACGCCCTCAACCAAACGGCAAACCATGTTGTAGCCAGGAAGCGCAAAAACTGCATTCTTGTCGTCGAACTCAACGGTTACCGTAGCATTCCCTTTTCCAAGAATATTTTTTAGCAACGTTGCGGGTTTCTTTGGAAGAATGAACGATTTCTCCTCGTCGCATTTAACATCAAGCCTTCTGTAGCGAACCAGCTTATGGGCATCGGAGGCAACGAAAGTGAGGCTGTCCGAGGCCAGCTCGAATAGAATGCCATTCATCACAGGGCGCATCTCATCGTCGGCAGTTGCAAAAATGGTTTTGGTAATTCCATTCAGCAGCGCGTTTGCCGATAGTGAAACGGAAACCTTTGACTCGTCCTTCACTGTTGCTTTTGCAGGAAAATCTTCTGCTGGTTGCCCAACAATGTTGAACTGACCGGTTTCGGTTTTCACGGTTGTGGCAAGCGTGTCGAGGTTAATGTCGAAGGTTAGAGGTTGCTCAGGAAACTCTTTAAGGGTATCAACCAGAATACGATAGGGAATGGCAACCTCGCCTCCCTGGGTAACATTCTCAAGCTGAATGGAAGTTGTTAGGGTTGTTTCGAGGTCGGATGCGGTAATTTCGAGGTTGTTGCCCTCGAGCTTAAAAAGAAAATTGTCGAGAATGGGTAGCGTGTTCTTCGAACTAATTACCCGGCTAACCACTGAAAGGTGGCTAAGTAGCTCGGTACTGGAAACAACAAATTTCATTTGTTCTATTTTTTAGGTTTCTATTATCTGTACTATAAACTAAACTTGCTTTATAATCAGCCGCTACAAAGAAACGAATTTTTACTGAAAAATGTACTCAGTAAAAACAATAGCAATTGATAATCAGCAAGATTTATGTTTGCAATTGAAAACCAATATTACAATTTTTTATGCAAATAGCCAACGCAATTGCTAGAAATTCGGGTTAAAATAGGAAATATCCTTTAAAACCGGATGGATTTTCAGGTATTCTGCTTCGTACATTTCTGATGGATTTGTACTTACGGTAACGTACATTCTGTTTAGGTCGAAACGAACGGGACGCCCCAGTTCGTCGAGGTACTCTTCAACCGGAATGGGGAAGAATGTGAAAATAATTTTCTCGTTTTTTTCAAATTGAAGGGTAATAATGCTGCTTGGCTGCGAGTAAACAATGGCTGCCCGTTGCGGTTGGGTTAACGTATCGGAGGTTGGGTTTAGGGTCATTTCCTGTAATCCGGTAACAAATCGTTGCAAGCTAGCGGTATCGTACAGTACGGCTACCCTTCCGTTGTATAAATCGAATAGCCGAATTTGTTCGTTATCAAGGAAATCGATTCTGAACGATTTCTCTGGGTTATCGGGTATTTCGGTTTCAATTGTTTTAATGCTTTCTGTTGCCGGGACTGAATACCTGTTCTCAGCCCAGGCTGAGGGTTGTATGTAGAAAAGTTTCACAACATCGTCGGTATAGTTCGGGAACTCAAGCATAAATGCGTGCTGCGAGTTGGCTAAAATTCCAATTCCTCCGAGGTTGAGGGTTTCGGTATAGTGAACGTAGAAGTGACGGATTTGCTTCGAATTTTCGAAGATTTTAACTTCAATACCATCTTTTTTAAGAACTTGGGTAAGGCTATCGGCAACCGAAACGGGTAGGGGCGATTTTACCTGTATTTTGTTCAGCAACAGTAGGAAAGCATTGATAGCCTCGGGTTTTGCTACCAATTTCTCGTTTACCATCCATGTGTCTTGGTTCCTCTGAAGGGTTAACGAAAGTTGACTGTTCTTTAGTTTAATTGTGGTTACATTCTCGGTTTCAGGAACCGAAAAGTTTTTATCTTTTATGGCAATGGTTCCCTGCTGGGTTCTAATCCTAAAAACGTAGAGTGCCAGTAGTAGCAAAACTATAAACCACCAGTATTTTTTTAGAAATCTCATCAATGCGTTTCTTTAGCGGGTGAACTTGTACCGGCGAATAAAAAACCAGACAATACCCAGAACAATAAGTGTTAGCGAAGGAATCAGCAGGTTAATTAGCTGCCATTTTTTGCGCTCTTCAAGAATTTTTTTCTTATCGAGAAGCCTCAGTTTGAAGTCACGATTTTTCAGCTCCATTAAACCCGTTTCGTCAACAAGAAAGTGAACAGAGTTTACTACAAACTCTTTATTTCCAAAGGTTTGGTTTGTATACTTATCGTATCCAAGTGGGGTAATGTAGGCTCCATCGGTTCGGCGGCTTACATCGTTCCGGATAATGTCGGAGTTGGCAACTACTAACATTCGGGTTGGAATGCTTTTCTCCTTGAAATTGAATGGTTTGCCGTTGTTGAATGCAGCTAGGGGGCGGTTTGTGAAAACCGAGTTGAATGTTCCTTCAACCAGTGCGGCAACGGGAATAAATGAGCGGTTAAAATCGCGCTCGAGCGGACTCTGCTCAATTTGGCGGAGGTTAATGAACAGCGGTACATTCAGCGTTCGGCTGTAAGGCGAAGTGGAAAGCAGTATTCTTTTTGCAAGATTCGAATTTCCACCAACCGTATCGATTGGACTAACAAAACGGCTTCTAATAAGGTTTAGGTTTCGGGTTATTGGGTGCGTTTCAGGAGCGTTAAGTAGCGGAAAGTAAACCCACGGAACAGGAGAAAAACGAGGATCTTGCCCTGCAAGGGCAACGTTTACCGGAATAACCGCGCACTGCATATCCTGAATAAGAACCGGATTAACTCTTACACCGTAACGGAATAGCATATCCTCTAAATTCGTGTTATTTGGATACGCCAATGTAGTTGCTCCTTGCGAAAGGCTATCGATGCTTACGTTAACTGCATCAACAAACCAAAGAATTTTTCCACCGTTCATCAGGTACTGGTCAAGAACCAACTTGTCGGCTTCAGGAATCTGCTTTTTTGGTCCTGCCACAACCACCAGCGAGTAGGGATCCAAACCGCCAACCTCACCGCCAAGTATTACCCTGTGTACCTCATACTGCGAAGCAAGTTCCTGAACTATGTCGCCCGTTTCGAACTCGTCAAGCTCATCGTGCCCGTGCACAAAAGCAATTTTTGGCTGGTTGGTTTGAGAAAGCTTAATGATTACTTGCATGAGGGCGAACTCAAAATTTTGGATTGAAATATTGATGTTCTCATCGCCCGATAGGTTCGGATTGTTCTTTAACAGATTCAGCGGTGATTCCTTCCCCATGAAGCTAACAATGGCACCGGGGAAAACTATGCGCTGCGAGCTGCCTCCCTTTGGGTTACTCTCCTGAACATTTGTTGGCTCAATTCCCTTTTCGTAGAGGTCGCGATACAAGGCTTCTCGGTCTTTAGAATTTACTGAAGCTGAGGGGTTAATGAACTCGTAGTGGAACATGTTACCACCGTAAGCCTTAAACTCATCCAGAGTTTCTTTCAGCTCACGCCTCATTCTCATAAAACCTATGGGCAGGTCGCCATCGAGGTAAACTCTTATGTGAACAATGTCGTTCAGGTTCTTGAGGGTTTCCTTGGTAACTGGGTTTAGGGTGTAGCGTTTCTCCGAGGTCATATCGATTCGGAAAAAGAAGAAGGTTGAAATGTAGCCAGCAAGTATAATTGTAGCGATTGAAACTACAAGCTGAATTATGTTTTTTTTCTTATTGCTTAGGGTCATGGCTGGTTTTTTATTACCATTTTCTGCTTTGAACTAAGGTTCGGGTCGACAGCACAAAAATTGCCGATAGGGCAACGAAGTAAACCACATCGCGCGAGTCGATAACTCCCCGGCTAAGCGATTTGTAGTGCTCGTTAATGCCAAGGTTAACAAGTAAAAATTGGATTTTTTTCAGTGAGTGAACCGATGCTACTGATTCTAACCCGATAAACACAATGAAGCTTAACAGGATTGCAAGAATAAACGATACAATCTGGTTCTCGGTTATCGATGAGGCGAAAACTCCGATGGAGGCGTATGCTGCCGAAAGAAAGAACAGCCCGATGAATGAGCCCCAGGTTCCTCCCGTGTCGATGTTTCCAACCGGATTACCTAAAAGGTAAACCGAAAGAAAGAAGATTAACGCCGGAAGTAGAATGATGATAACCAGAACGATGGAGGCCAGGTATTTCCCCAAAATAATTTGGGTGTCGGAAATTGGGCGTGTGAGCAAAAGTTCAATGGTTCCTGAGCGCTTCTCCTCGGAGAAAAGCCGCATGGTTACAGCCGGAACCAGAAATAGCATTACCCATGGAGCAATAATAAAAAATGTGTCGAGCGATGCGTATCCGCTATCGAGCACGTTTAGCTCACCGGGGAAAACCCACATGAATAGCCCGTTCACTATGAGGAATACAATGGCGGCAATTATCCCTGTAAGCGACGAGAAGAAGCTGTTAAGTTCCTTTATGAAAATTGCATACATTCATTAAAATTTTGACACAAAAATAGGTTTTTTATGGAAAGCCATCGTTATTTACATTGGACGAAACAGAATGAAAGTGTTAAAAACTGTTATTTGCAATTATTCGGGCAGCATATTCATTGATCTCAACTGTAAACCATTTTTAGTTTCGCCTATCCAATAGTTTTTAATAAGTTTACAGCACTTTTTTAAACTCAAATTATTCTAAAACAAAAAAATAAGTAATTAAAAATGAAGTACGTAGGTATGTTTCTTCTATCATTAACCCTGTTGGGTTTATCGGGTTGCACCGAAAAAAAGGCTGAGCAGGAAGACCAGTTTAAATGGCAGGTTGACCAGTTTGCCGATTTACGAATTATTCGCTACCAGATTCCCGGATGGGACGATCTTTCGGTACAGCAGAAAGAGTTGCTTTACTATCTCAGCGAAGCAGCGCTGTGCGGTCGCGATATTATTTTCGACCAGAATTTTAAGCATAATCTTGCCATTCGTCGTACCCTTGAGGCAATTTATACCGGCTACACAGGAGCGAAGGATGCACCCGAGTGGGATGCTTTTGTTGTGTACCTTAAGCGGGTTTGGTTCTCCAACGGAATTCACCATCACTACTCAACCGAGAAGTTTGAGCCAGGATTTTCCCAGGAGTATTTCGCAAACCTTTTGAATAGTACTCCCGACGAGTTTCTTCCTAAGGAGCTAGGTACCCGTGAAGAGATTATTGAAAAGTTAAGCCCGGTAATTTTTAATCCGGCACTTTACGCAAAGCGCGTTGATCAGTCGGAAGGGGTTGATTTAATTGCCGCTTCGGCAAACAACTACTACGAGGGAGTAACCCAGAAGGAAGCCGAAGAGTTCTACGCAAAAATGCGAGTTGAGAACGATCCCGAGCCCATTTCGTACGGTTTGAATACGAAGCTGGTGAAGGAGAATGGCAAAATTTACGAGAAGGTATGGAAGGTTGGGGGTATGTACTCTGCAGCCATCGAAAAAATTGTTTACTGGCTCGAAAAGGCAGCAAATGTAGCCGAAAACGATAAGCAGAAAGAAATTATTGAAACCCTCATTGAGTACTACAAAACGGGCGATTTGAAGCTTTTCGATAAGTACAATGTACTTTGGGTGAAGGATTTAGATTCGCGTATCGATTTTGTAAACGGTTTCATTGAGAACTATGGCGATCCGCTGGGATACAAGTCATCATGGGAGTCAGTTGTAAACTTCAAAAACCTGGAAGCAACCCAGCGTACAATTCTTATTAGCGACAATGCACAGTGGTTTGAGGACCATTCGCCAGTTGACCAGCAGTTTAAGAAGGAGAAGGTGAAGGGCGTTTCCGCAAAAGTTATCACAGCAACCATGCTTGGTGGCGATTGCTACCCTTCAACTCCAATTGGAATCAACCTTCCTAACGCCGATTGGATTCGCAAGGATCACGGTTCGAAGAGCGTAACCATTGAGAACATTACCTACGCATACGACATGTCTGCCGTAGGCAACGGTTTCCTCGAGGAGTTCGCCTGGAGCCAGGAAGAAATTGAACTGAACAAGAAATGGGGCGCACTTGGAGGAAACTTGCATACCGATTTACATGAGTGCTTGGGCCATGGAAGCGGACAACTTGCACCGGGCGTTAAAGGCGACGAGCTGAAGAACTACGGCTCAGCACTGGAGGAATCGCGTGCCGACCTTTTCGCACTCTACTTTATCATGGATCCAAAGATGGTTGAACTGGAAATTATGCCAACCCTCGATGTGGCCAAAGCCGAGTATAATAACTACATGCGCAACGGGCTAATGACTCAGCTCACCCGAATTGAGCTGGGAAAAGACATTGAGCAGGCTCACATGCGTAACCGCCAGCTTATTGCAAGCTGGTGCTACGAGCATGGGAAGGAGCAGAATGTAATTGAGAAGAAAACCCGTGATGGGAAAACCTTCTTCGTAATTAACGATTACGATAAACTCCGCGAGCTTGTTGGTCAACTTCTTAAGGAAGTTCAGCGCATAAAGAGTACCGGTGATTTTGAAGCTGGTAAAGAATTGGTTGAAAAGTATGCAGTAAAAATCAATCAGGATTTGCATAAGGAAGTTCTCGACAGGTACGCTAAGCTGAACCTGGCTCCCTACGGTGGATTCATTAACCCAAAGCTAGTTCCGGTTTACGAGGGCGATAAGGTTATTGATGTTAAAGTTGAATACCCCGATAATTATACTAATCAGATGTTAAGGTACTCCAAGGAGTATTCATTCCTTCCAACTTATAACTAGAAATAGTTTCAATTTTTTTTGCTTCATCGGCCATCCTCTCATTCAGGATTGTCGATGAAGCATTTTTTTGTTTTTTCCTCTCTAGAAAAAGAAGTAGCACTTAACTTTATTGCTGGTATTGTTTTTCAGTTCCCTTTTCTTTACTTTAGTGGCATGGAAACTCTGGGAATCGATAAAATAATCAAGCCAAAAACGCTGGCATACATCTACATTGTCGATCACGATTCAGCCTACTCGGCATCGTTGAAGAGGGCCATCGATAAGCCTGAGAAGTACTCCATTGAAACCTTCACCACAGGTGAAAAGTTTATTGCCCATATCACCCCAATGAAGTTCAGGAAGAATGAAATTCATATCGTTTTTCTGGGATACCAGTTCTTCGATGAAGGAGAACATACCCTAATGAATGGTATCGAAATTCTTGATGCAGTAAAAGTAATAAATCGCGACATGGAAGTGGTAATGCTTTCGGGTCCCGATGAGGGTAGCTACGGTTCATATGCCATGAAGAGCGGAGCTTTCGCTTTTATTCCTAAAAACGATACCATTTTCCTGCGGATTGATAACATAATAATGCGCATAATTAGCCATAAGAAGCTACACCAAAAACGCAGGTCGTTTTACATATCGGTTCGAATTTTTATTGGCTACTGCATCCTGCTAGCTATTGCTGCCGCTATTTTCCATTTTTTCTACCTGTAGCCGAAAATTTGCCATAATTTACAAGTTAAGTATGACTATTTGGCAGAATTTTGCCAATGGCACTGCTTTTGTTTATTCCCAATCACACAAAATTTGATGTTTAACTTTAAAAATAGCAATAGCCATGGAGAAAGGCAAAATTAACGTAACCTCCGAAAACATTTTCCCAATAATTAAAAAGTTTTTGTACTCCGACCACGAAATATTCCTTCGTGAGTTGGTTTCCAATGCTGTTGATGCAACTCAGAAGTTGAAAACTCTCTCGTCAATGGGAGAATTTAAGGGTGAAATGGGGGATGATACCATTCGAGTAAAGGTTGATAAGAAGAAAAAGACCATTACAGTTTCAGACAGCGGTGTTGGAATGACCGCCGAGGAGATTGAAAAGTATATTAACCAAATTGCCTTTTCGGGTGCCGAGGATTTTCTTGAGAAGTATAAGGACAAGGCCAACGCTATTATCGGACATTTCGGCTTGGGTTTCTACTCATCGTTCATGGTAAGTGATAAGGTTGAAATTGTTACTCGTTCGTACCAGGAGGGAGCCAATGCTGTTCGCTGGTCGTGCGAGGGTTCGCCCGAATTTTCCATTGAGGAAGCCCAGCGCGATGAGCGTGGAACCGACATCATTCTCCATATAAACAAGGATAATGAAGAATTCCTGGAGGATAGCAAAATAAACGAGTTGCTACGTAAGTACTGCCGTTTTCTGCCAATCCCCATTGCCTTTGGTACCGAGAAGGAGTGGAAGGATGAGAAAGAGGTTGATACAGGAAAAGACAAAATAATTAACGAGGTTAACCCGCTTTGGACCCGTAAACCTACCGATTTGAAGGACGAGGACTACAAAAATTTCTACCACGACCTTTACCCTGCTGCGCAGGATCCGCTCTTCAATATCCATCTTAACGTTGACTATCCGTTCAACCTTACAGGAGTTCTTTACTTCCCAAGAATAAAATCGAATTTCGATATTCAGAAGAATAAAATCCAGCTATTCTGCAATCAGGTTTACGTTACCGATTCCGTAGAAGGGATTGTGCCAGAGTTTCTTACCTTGCTTCATGGTGTTATCGACTCGCCCGATATTCCGCTGAACGTTTCGCGAAGTTACCTGCAGAGCGACTCGAACGTAAAGAAAATATCGAGCCACATTACCAAGAAGGTTGCCGACAGGCTTCACGAAATTTTCAAGAACGACCGTGCTGAATTCGAGAAGAAGTGGGACGACCTTAAACTCTTCATAAATTTCGGTATGATTACCGATGAGAAGTTCTTCGAGCGCGCAGAAAAATTTGCGCTATTCAAGAACACCGATGGAAAGTACTTCACATTTGAGGAGTACGAGAAGTTAATAAAGGAGAACCAGACCGATAAGAACAAAACCTTAATTTACCTCTATGCAACCGACACCGAGGAGCAGTTTACCTACATCGATGAGGCGAAGAAGAAAGGTTACGATATCCTGATGTTGGATGGCCAGCTCGATCCGCATGTGATTAACCACCTCGAATCGAAATTTAAGGATTCGCGTTTTGTTCGTGTTGACAGCGACGTGGTTGACAAGCTAATAATGAAGGAGGACAAGAAAGAGGTTTCGCTATCGTACGATGAGCAAGCCGAGCTGCGTAGCGTTTTCGAGGGTGCTGCCAACAGCACAAATTACTGGGTTCAGTTCGAGGATTTGGGTGAAACCGGAGCTCCGGTAGTAATTACCCGCAGCGAGTTTATCCGCCGGATGAAGGATATGGCTGCCATGAGCGGTACGGCTGGTTTCTACGGGAATATGCCCGAAACGGTAAACCTAGTTGTTAACGTTGCTCACCCGTTGGTTAAAACGGTGATTGAAAGCAAAAACAATGAGTTGGGCGATAAGATTAAGGAGTTCAACTCGCAGGTTGAACCGGTAAAAACTAAGCTCGATGAGCTTAAAAAGTCGCACGAGGGCAAGAAGGATGAAGAGATTCCCCAAACAGAGAAGGATGAGGTTGCCGATTTGGAGAAGAAAGTTGAGGAGGTAAACGCATCAAAAACCGAAACTTTGAAAACTTTTGGTAAGGATCAAAACCTGGTGAAGCAGCTAATCGACTTGGCACTTTTGGCCAACAATATGCTCAAGGGCGAAGATTTAAGCCGATTTGTTAAACGTAGCGTGGATATGATAAAATCATAGTGTGAATGATTACTATGCAAAAAAGAGGTTGACTTCTTGTTCAACCTCTTTTTTTATTTAGTTTTTGCTAACAAAACAATCTAAAAAATATTTTTTACCTCCTTCTTCAAAAATTCAACGGCTATGTTGGTTGGGTGAGTATCCAGCTCAACCATGGTTTCTAGAACCATTTGGGTTAGTTTTATTGAAGGAGCATCGGGTGGAAGTTTATCGGAACAAGTATTAATTAGTTTAATAACGTTTGCTTTTGCATTTTTTACCAGCTCCCAGGCATTGTGGCTAACGTAAAGTTGCTGCGAGAGGTTGTGCTCCCATTCGGCACGAATGTTTTGCAACAGTTTTGATTGCAACTTTTTATTGGTCAAATTTGGCTGATTTACCCTAATCAACAGCGATTCGGGCGATATGCGCTCGAGGAAAAGTACCAGCCTCTCGTAGGCCTGTAACCTCACCGGAATTGTGATTTTTTGGTTATTTTGTGTAAGTTCGGCTTTTCGTCGCTTGGTTTCTTCCCTCAGTAAACGTTCAATGGCCAGGTAGCCGGCAAGGAAAACGAAAATCGACGGAAGTACAATTTTTAGCAGTTCAATTACCATTATATTTTTTATTTCGGATTGTACACTTTGCTATAATAAGAATAACTTTGAGCTTTAAAATTATAAAATCATTTCAACTGGTGTGTCATATTCTTCAAATAATTCTTTAATCATGGAAAAAGTATCGAATAGGGTTGAGCAGCTTGAGGTTTCGCAAACCCTTGCCATGTCGCAGCGAAGCCGCGATTTAAAATGCCAGGGAATCAACGTTATTGATTTGAGCGTTGGCGAACCCGATTTTCCAACCCCCGATTTTGTTAAGGATGCAGCCAAATCTGCCATCGACAATAACATCACTTTCTACTCACCGGCAGGTGGTTTCGCCGACTTGCTTCAGGCAATTTCAGCGAAGCTGAAAAGGGAGAATAACCTCGATTTTTCGCCGGCTCAAATTGTGGTTTCGAACGGAGCAAAGCATTCGCTGGCAAACATTTTTATGGCGTTGGTTGAAAAAGGCGATGAGGTAATTGTTCCTGCACCATACTGGGTTAGCTACGTTGAACTGGTGAAAATTGCTGAGGGGAAAAGTGTTGTTATTGAAACCGGACTCGATAGCGACTTTAAAATTACGCCCGAACAGCTTGAGAAAGCTATCACTCCAAAAACAAAAGCGTTGCTTCTTTGCTCGCCATCAAATCCAACCGGAAGCGTTTACACCAGGGATGAACTTAGAGCAATTGCTGATGTTCTGGCAAAGCATCCGCAAGTTTTCGTTATTTCCGATGAGATTTATGAGCATATCAACTTTATTGGAAAACACGAGTCGATTGCTCAGTTTGAGCAGCTTGCCGGAAGAGTAATAATTATTAACGGAGTTTCCAAAGGTTACGCAATGACCGGATGGCGCATTGGCTACTCGGCAACTCCGCTTTGGCTTGCAAAAGCTTGCAATAAGTTACAGGGACAAATGACTTCGGGAGCAAATTCTATTGCCCAGAAAGCTGCGATAGCAGCAATTTCTTCGGATGGTGAGTACCCAAAGATGATGTGCCAATCTTTTCAGAAACGTCGCGATTTGGTAGTTGAAAAGATGAAGAAAATTTCCGGATTTGAAATTAATGTTCCTCAGGGTGCATTCTACGTATTTCCTGAGATTAGCCAGCTAATCGGGAAATCGTTTAATGGCGAAACCATAAAAAACTCATCGGATTTGGCAATGTTCCTGCTGAACAACGCGCACGTTGCCATGGTTCCCGGCAGCGCATTCGGTGCCGAGAATTATATTCGTCTTTCCTACGCTGCATCTGAAAGCGAACTTGTTGAATCGTTAAACAGAGTGGCAAAAGCCGTTGAGTTGCTGAAGTAAAATCAGAATAAATCAAATATTACGTGGCTGTCTCAAAAGTTAAAAAGGATTAGATTTACTCCTCTGTGGAACTCTGTGATTCCCCTGCGATACACTGTGAAACAATAAATTATATATTTCACAGAGTTTCTCGGTGTCCTTCACAGAGTCACACAATGAACTTTTGAGACACCCATATTTATCTTTGCAAACCAAATAACTTTTATTGTAGATTTAGGATGAGCAGGAAGCATTACAGGAAACCGATACTAATATTCGTTTCATTTTTTTCAATTCTGATACTGATAGCAGGAATTTACGGTTACAATATATACTCGAGAATGTATTCGCCCAACGTTCGGCTTGAAAACAAGGAAACTGTTTTTATTCACATTCCAACAGGGTCGAGTTACTCCGATGTGGTAGCCATTCTGGTTTCTGAAAATGTGCTGGCCGATACCGTTTCGTTCCGCTGGGTTTCATCGCGCATGGGATACCCTTACAGCGTGAAGCCGGGAAGGTACAAGCTAACCAATGGAATGGGAAATAAAGATTTGGTTTCCATCCTGCGCGCCGGGTTGCAAACACCCGTAAGGGTAACTTTTACAGGATTTCGGACTCCCGAGCAGCTGGCGCAGCGAATTTCAAAGCAGCTCGAAGCCGATTCGGTTGAAATTGTCGCAGCCTTCTCAAATGAAGAGTTGGTAAATGAGTTCGGTTTCTCAACCGAAACCTTTATTGCAATGTTCATTCCCAATACCTACGAATTCTTTTGGAACATCGATGCAGATGGTTTTTTTAAGCGCATGAAGCGTGAGTACGATGCGTTTTGGAACGAGGCGAGAATTGAAAAGGCAAAGAAGCTGAGCATGAGCAAAACCCAGGTATCAACGCTGGCATCTATTGTTGAGGAGGAAACTATAAATCGTGATGAGCGACCTAAAGTCGCAGGAGTTTACGTAAATCGCTTGGAGAGGGGAATGCCCCTGCAGGCTGATCCTACAATCAAATTCGCCCTCGGCGATTTTACAATCCGCAGAATTTTAACAAAACATCTTACCGTTGATTCTCCCTACAACACCTATAGAAACAGGGGATTACCTCCGGGGCCAATTAATGCACCAAGCATCTCGTCAATTGATGCTGTGTTGAACTATGAAGTTCATAAGTATTTGTACTTCTGTGCAAAAGCTGATTTTTCGGGTTATCACTCTTTTGCTAAAACATTAACCGAACACAATAAAAATGCCCGCGAATACCAACGGGCACTGAATAGGGAGAGGATTTATAAGTAGTTTATTCCTTGCAAAGATTTTTAAAAACGTCATTGCGAACACACATTTTTTTGTGGGTGAAGCAATCTCTTTTAAAAAAGGCAATGTGGTAAAAAAAGATCGCCTGTCTGCCGACAAAGGCAGGCTTCGTGAAATACACTCGCGATGACGAGAATTAAATCTTCTTGGTTTTCTCTTTCAGCCAAACTTTCAACTCGTTGCTCAATTTACTTTCCAGCCTGTTGTAAACCATTTCGTGGTAGCTGTTTAGCCAGCTTCGCTCGGCTGCAGTTAGCATATCAACTTTAATGGGTTTTGTGTCAATTGGGCAAATTGTAAGCGTTTCAAACTGAATAAAGCTGCCAAATTCACTTTCAGTGAAAGGAACGCAGGCAATTAGATTCTCGATTCGAATTCCGTACTTTCCTGCGCGGTAAATTCCCGGCTCGTTCGATTGAACCATGCCAAGTTCAAGAACTATGGGAACTTCGTTTGGACGAATGGCTTGCGGACCTTCGTGAACGTTAAGGAATGCGCCAACTCCGTGGCCGGTTCCGTGTCCATAATTTATTCCGTGTCCCCACATGGCTGCACGCGCCAAAACATCGAGTTGCGTTCCGCGGGTTCCCATGGGAAATTTTACCTTCGAGAGTTGAATCATTCCTTTTAGAACCAGCGTGAAATCAATTGATTCCTCTTCTGAAGGTTTGCTAAGATGAATTGTTCGTGTAATATCGGTTGTGCCTTGCTTGAACTGTCCGCCTGAGTCAACCAGCAGAAAACCTTCCGGTTTAATTTCGTAAGCGCTCTCCTTGCTTGCGCTATAGTGAACAATGGCTCCGTGATCGCGGTATCCGGCAATTGTATTAAAACTTTCACTAACGAATCCGGGTTGTTTACTTCTGAATTCCAGTAATTTGTCAGCGATGGTAAGTTCTGATATTTTTTCTTTCCCAACATTCTTCTCGAGCCAGTAAAGGAATTCCACCATGGCAACGCCATCGTTGGTCATTGCGTTTCGGATATTTTCGAGTTCAACCTCGTTCTTTTTGGTTTTCAGCATAGTTGGGATGCTGATTGTGCTCACCTGCTTAACTTTCTTTGGAATAAGTGATGCCAGCCTGTGATTTATTCTGTTCTCGTCAACTGCAACTATTGAATCTTTCGGAATTTTTTTGATGAACTCATCAATTTCATCGTAGATGAATAGGTTTACTCCTTGCTCCTCAAGTTGTTGCGCAAGATTTTCGTCAATTTTAGCAGGATCGATAAAAAGAATTGCCTCATCGGCAGAGATAAATCCGTAGGAGAGCACAACAGGATTGTAGGCAACATCGTTTCCACGGATATTGAAGGTCCACGCAACCTCGTCGAGCGCCGAGATTATGCAAGCAGTTGCCCCTTGCTTTGCAAGATTTTCGCGAATTTGCTCAATCTTTTCAGCAGTAGTTTTTCCTGAATACCTGAGCTCATGCTCAAATGCTTTTCCAGTTGGAAGTTTTGGACGTTTTTCCCAAATCTCAGAAACTAAATCAACATCGGTTTGAACTGAAATTCCTGCGCTTTGCAGCTGATTTATGGTTCGTTTGGCTGCAGCATGAGTTAGTAATCTTCCGTCAAAACCAACTGTTTGCTCAGGTTTTAGGTTTGCAACAATCCACTCCTCAATGGAAGGAGTTTCAGGGAGTCCCATTTTACAGAGGTCAATTCCGCTTCCTTTTAGCTCCTGCTCGGCCTGCAGGAAGTAGCGTGAATCGGTCCATAATCCTGCTTTGGTTTTGGTAACTACCACAGTTCCGGCTGAGCCGGAAAATTCCGAAAGCCATGCACGCGACTGCCAGTGCTCGGGCAAATACTCGCTAAGGTGAGGATCGCTGCTGGGAATAATATATGCATCGATGGATTTTGACTTCATCAAATTCCTAAGTTTGCTTATTTTTTCGTTTGCTTTCATGCTGAAATATTTTTGAATTAGTGAACGTTTATTTTTTATAAAATTAGATGGAACGAAATTAAAAAGTTTAACGATTAATAACAATTACTTAATAGACTAGTCGTTCGAAATTCTTGAAAAAATCCCCATTTTTTTGTAACTTTGCGTGCCTGCAAAGGAAATTACACATTTCAGGGCGTAAATAGTTACTTGCCGGACATTTACTAGTTGCTCAACCCGGTTTTATCACTTCCCGAGCAATGGATCCGGATAAATGCATACAACAAAATGACTTACTATCCAGATAAAATTGCCCTTTCGGCTAAATCGCTTACTCTTCTTCGTAAGTTGCTTCGAGAAAATCCCAACCTTGTTGAAATTTTCAAATCCTCGGAGAATCTAGATCAGTTTCGTATAAATATTAAGGAATTGGCAAAAAGTATTCTTGCCGAGAACCCCGCTGCTGTAGACTACTACAATGGAGTTACTACCGGCCGGCAGGGGTACGAGAAGTTACGCTGGCAGGATTTTGCTGCTATTCGCATTCTCGACTATGCGAATAACTCGGGACGTGAGTTTAAGAATCCGTACCGAAACAATCAGCTCACCAAGTCGGAACCTTTTCGTATACTGTGGCTTGGCGTTAAGAAAGGAACTGGCGGAGCTAAACCGCTTTTCTTCGAGGATATGATACAGCTTTTTAGGCAGCTAAGTTGCAAACTTCCGCAGGAAAAACCAACCAAAAAGAAGCTTACAGAGTGGATGGACAGGTGGACTGACGGGCTGGAACCTCACGTAATTAAAACCAGACAGGAGAATAAGAACCGAATAATTGACATTCTGGTTGATAACATAACCAGCTGTGAAATTGGTGATACAAAATTTTGTTTCGATAATGGACTAACACACGAACAGAAGCTTGAAAAGATGCACGAATGGTGGGACGATTACAAGTTTCATCTCCGTTTTGCGGTCCGTTCACCTGCATTGTTAAATAAACTCCTCGACTACTCGCTCGATTTAGATACTCAAAAACTTCTGGAGAAGGCTGAGGAGAAAGGCATTCCCTTCTTCGTAAATCCATACTACCTTTCACTTCTCAATACAAAAATTGATGATTTTTCGGTAGGAACCGATTTGGCTATTCGCCATTATGTTATTTATAGCAAGCCTCTTATCGATCACTTTGGGAATATAACCGCTTGGGAGAAGGAGGACAAGGTTGAAGCAGGAAAACCCAACGCTGCCGGTTGGTTGCTACCATCGGCGCGTTGTGTGCACAGGCGCTATCCCGAGGTTGCCATTCTTATCCCCGATACAATGGGTCGAGCCTGCGGCGGACTCTGCGTTTCGTGTCAGCGAATGTACGATTTTCAGCGAGGAAACCTGAACTTCAACCTCGATAAGCTGAAGCCAAAGGAGACCTGGGAAGAAAAACTGCAGAGGCTGCTCGACTACTGGGAGAACGATACACAGCTTCGTGATATCCTAATTACCGGTGGCGATGCGCTTATGAGCCGAACAAAAACTCTGCAGAATATTCTCGATAAGGTTTACGAAATGGCCATTCGAAAACGATATGCCAACGAGCACAGAAAGGATGGTGAAAAGTATGCAGAGATTGTTCGGATACGGTTGGGAACCCGACTACCAGCTTACCTACCGCAACGAGTAAACCCAGAGCTGGTTAAGGTTCTGTCCGATTTTCGTAAGAAAGCCTCAGCGATTGGAATAAAGCAGTTCGTAATTCAAACCCACTTTGAGTCGCCTATGGAGATTACTCCCGAATCGAAGCAGGCCGTTGAGCGGTTAATTAGCGCTGGATGGATTGTTACCAATCAGCTGGTGTTCACTTCAGCGGCATCGCGCCGTGGGCACACGGCGAAGTTACGTAAAGTGTTGAACGATATAGGAGTAATAACATACTACACATTCTCGGTGAAAGGTTTTCAGGAGAATACGTTTAACTACGCCACCAATGCACGTGCCGTGCAGGAAGAGATTGAAGAGAAAAAGTTCGGTGCCACCCCCGACGAGTACCTTGAGGAGATTAAGGGTTACACCCTCGATGCCAGCACGGTTGTTGAGAAGTTGAAGACTTTAAGAGAAAAAACCGATATTCCGTTCCTCGCAACCGACAGGAATGTAATAAACCTTCCGGGAGTTGGAAAAAGTTTAACCTTCAGAACCATTGGAATAACTCGTTGGGGAAGACGAATACTGGAGTTCGACCACGACCACACCCGCTGGCATAGCCCAATAATTAACAAAATGGGGAAGGTGGTAATTATCGAATCGAAACCCATTGGCGAATACCTACACCAGCTCGAAGAGATGGGCGAGGACAGGAAGGAATACTCCAGCGTTTGGGGATACTCCATAGGCGAAACTGAACCCCGTTTCCCAATTTTCGAGTACCCAAGTTTCGATTTTAAGATAACCAGTGAGATGACAAATCTCGATATCTAGCAAAAGGTTTCTGAATTCAACTTTTTTCAATTTTTGTTGTTAACTACTTGAACTCGCCTCAATTTTGAGTTAATTTAGTTGATAATAAAATCTCATACTCATTTAAAGCTGAAAACCATGGCAAATCTAACCACCAACTACATGGGATTAACCCTTAAGAATCCTATAATTGCATCAAGTTCAGGTTTAACCGGTTCTCTCAAAAGTATTCTTGCTCTCGAAGAGGCAGGTGTTGGAGCCATTGTTGTTAAATCGATATTTGAGGAAGAAATAATTGCCGATACGCATGATAACTTAAATAAAATGCATGCTACGGGTTTTATTTACCCGGAAACCATGGAGTATTTTGATTTCGATGAGATGACCGACCCGGTTTCGAGCTACCTTAAGCTTATTAGCGATGCAAAAAAACAGGTGAACGTACCAATTATTGCAAGCATAAACTGCGTTACCGCCGACGGGTGGCCATCATTCGCCAGTAAGGCTGAGGAGGCTGGCGCCGATGGTGTTGAGCTAAATATTTTTGCTCTACCCTCGGATATGAACCGAACCGAAACCGAGAATGAAAAGCTTTACTTCGATATAATTAGTTCCGTGGCCGAAAACACAAAGTTGCCAATTGCCATTAAAATTGGCAGTTACAATTCTTCGCTTGCTCGGTTCATTAAAAAGTTAAGCGAAACCAGGGCAAGCGCCATTGTGCTATTTAACCGTTCGTACAATCCCGATTTCGACATTTATACCTTCGATTATAATGCATCGCATGTTTTGAGCACTTCGTCCGATTTGGGCTTCTCGTTGCGTTGGATTGCATTGATGTCGGGAAGGGTTAGCAAAGATTTGGCGGCTTCAACAGGCGTTCATACTGGCGAAGCGGTGGTTAAGCAACTCTTAGCAGGAGCAAAGGCCGTTCAGGTTTGTTCGGCTCTTTACCGTAATGGTTTGGGTTATGTAAAATCCATGCTTTCCGTTCTTGAGGATTGGATGCAGGAAATGGGCTACAAAACCATTGACGAGTTTAGGGGCAAAATGAGCCAGGAAAAATCGTATAACCCTGCTGCTTTTGAAAGGGTTCAATTTATGAAGTACTTCAAGGACAGAGATAGCGATTTTTAGGTAATTCCCAATTTTTGTTGATATTTAAACACAGTTGTTAATAATAACACAATACCGTTTTACCTAAAAACGCAATAATTGTGTTATGTTTGCGCTGTAATTTCATTTTATATGAGGGAAGAAAGCGATTTTTTTTATGGGGATGAGGAGGCTATGGAAGCAGTCCGTAAGTTTGAGGATTCGTTGCGTAGCAGGAAAAGTTTGTTCTTAGATATTGTAGATTTTGAAAGTGTAATTGATTATTACATAAACGCTGACGACTACAAGAAGGCACAAGAGGCAGTTGGTGCAGCCTTGAATATATACCCAAATTCAGTTGAAGTACAGGTTCGCAAAGCCGAAGTTCTTATTATGGGGAAAAAGTTCTCGGAGGCACTCGATTTATTGAAGCAACTTGTAAAGTTTGATTCCTCAAATGGTGAAATTTACCTTTTGCTAGGTCAAACTTCGCTTGAGATGATGAATGCTGATGCAGCAAAAAAATACTTTAGCAAAGCAATTGATTTAACCCCGACAGATAAGTCTGGCTTATACTATCGCATTGCCGGTTTGTACCAGTACAGCGAAAATTACCACGAAGCATTAAGGTACCTGGGTATGGCTTTCGAGATGAGTCCCGAATCGTTAAATATAATTTTTGATTTAGCCTACGGATACGAGCAGATTGACGATTTAGATAATGCAGAGCTTTTTTATAACAAGTATCTCGATATTAACCCGTTTTCTTCGAATGTTTGGTATAATTTGGGGATACTATACACATACAAGGACAATCTTGAAAAAGCCATCGAGGCATTCGATTTTGCCATAGCAGTTGATCCTAACAATAGTTCTGCATACTTTAACAAAGCAAATACACTAGCAAACAACGAAAGTTATATTGCTGCGGTTAGCTGTTTCAAAGAGCTAACAAAACTAGAGCCCGAAAATCCCAAGATTTACTGCTCAATTGGGGAGTGCTACGAAAAAATGAAGGATTACGATAACGCTCTGAAAGCCTATCGTAAAAGTATAAGTTTAAATCCTGCTACCGCTGAAGCATACTACGGTATTGGAGTGGTCATGCTCGAAACCAAACAGTACAACATGGCGCTCGATTTAATTAACAAGGCGAGAGCCCTTGATCCTGATAATTACGATTTTTGGCTTGGTTTCGCTAAAGTGAAGTACGAGTTGAACAATGCCGATGAAGCCATTGATGCCTATCATCAGGCAATCTCTCTTAATCCTGAAGAGCCTGATGCTTACCTTGGTATTGCAGAAATTCTGCTGTATCAGAATCGCCTGGATGATGTGGAACTTTTTTACAACCGGATTGCCCTTAAATTTCCCGATATTCCCATGCTTAAAGTTATTCGCGCAGCGGCTCTTTACAAATCGAACAAACCGACAGAAGCTCTCGATACCCTCCGTATGGCGAAAATGATTGATCCATTATCGGTAACTGATTTTTTGTCGATAGTGACTGCCGAAAAGGACATCGATTTCTTGCAAAAAGTTAGTACTTTATAGATAGATTATAGAAATTTCCAAAGCATTCTTACTCCAATTTCTTGGGTAACACCAAATGTGTTACTTTTGGTGTGTAAATAGTAATTGAAAACTTTAAAGAAATCCTTTATGTCATACTTTAATTTACCTTTTATTCCCGAAAGGGAAAGTAAGCCACGTAACCACGGGTTAACCATGGTTATGGACAAAGGTTTAAGTGTCCGTGAGGCCGAGGATATGGTTAGCATTGCCGGCGAATATATTGATTTTGTGAAGTTTGGGTTCGGAACTTCGGCAATAACAAAACCGCTGAAGGAGAAGATTGCCATTTACCAGCAGGCAAAAATTCGTCCGTATTTTGGAGGAACGCTGTTTGAGGCTTTCCTCGCTCGAGGAATGTTTGACCAGTTTAGGAAACTGCTCGATGAGTACAAGCTCGATTTAGCAGAAATATCGGATGGAACATTGTCCATTGATCATGCTGAAAAATGTAATTACATACAGGAGTTATCAAATCAGCTAACCGTAATTTCCGAGGTAGGCTCGAAGTTGGCAGATGTTGAAATTCCAAACGAGAGGTGGATTGCCATGATGAAAACGGAACTTGAAGCCGGATCGTGGAAAGTGATTGCAGAGGCCCGCGAGAGCGGAACTATTGGAATTTACAAGAGCGACCACTCAGCCAATACCGAGTTGATTGACGGCATAACCCACAACGTAAAAATTGAGAACGTTATTTGGGAGGCTCCCATAAAAAGTCAGCAGGCATGGTTCATTAAATTGCTGGGCGCAAACGTAAACCTTGGAAACATTGCGCCAACCGAAGTTATTTCGCTTGAAGCATTACGGCTTGGCTTGCGTGGCGATACTTTCTTCCAGTTTTTACCAAAGGAATAATTTTATTGTTAAATATAAAAAGCATGGTTGTTGAGCTTGTCGAAACAACCATGCTTTTTTATGCCTTAATTTTGAAAGCTTATTAAGCTTACCTTCTAATCATCTTCTTAACAATTCGGCTGCCATCGTAAGCCAGAATAGTAACCATATATATTCCGGAATTCAGCTGGCTGGTTTCCAGCCTAATATTTGCAGATTGATTAAGTTCAACATTCATCACAACTTCTCCAATAATATTACAAACAATAACTCTGTTAGCATTTACTGCATTTGCAATATTAATCTCGTTAGAGAATGGATTGGGGAACACAGAGATATTTGTTAGCGAATTTTCATCAAGTCCAACGTGAACTAAGCTAACATCCTCGCTAACATCTGCATCATCCACCGTAACAGAACCATCGTAGGTAACGTAGTTTGATGCTGAAACCGAGTAGGTGTAAACACCATTCTCCAGTTCGATGGTTGCAACACCGCTTTCGTTGGTTGTTAGCGTTTGCTCGTTGATTGTGATTGAAACTCCTTCGATGGCTGTTGATTCCATGTCATCAGTTACGGTGAAAGTAACCGTGAAGGTTTTAGGAGGAATTTCTTCGAAGTTCGCTATCTACTAAAATAAACCAATTGCATTATAAAAAAAGAGGCTGCCATTTTGGACAGCCCTTTTCATCCCAAATCAACTCATTTTCATTTAATCCTAAAACTTGTTAAAATATTGCTAGTATTTAGTTTCACTAATGATGGATTGTAATAGGACAATCCTAAAATGCTTAATAATTGCATGTAAACAAAGATTCAAGTTAAATATGGTAGTTTTCGTGTATATATTTTTTTTTATAACAATTATTCCTTTATACAGCGTACGTAAAACCCACTGGCCAAACGGAAGTCGCCAGCATCGCTCATATCATATTTCCCTCCAATGTATAAGGCGTGAGCTCGGGTAGGGTTTGTTTTATTCTTATTTGATGCCCAGTAACGTGTTTCTTTTCCATCTTTATGGAAGTAGCCGTCTTCACCTCTGTAGCCACCTAACTTTGAGTTAAAACCAGTTTTCCCTCCTTTAACCAACTCCTTTTTCCGATGGTTTGCAGCCGAAACTCCGGTGCTCTCAATCAACTTCTCAAAATCGCTGTTGGTAGGAATTCGATAACCTTCTGGTGCCAAGCCACGAGGGTCGCTTACTGCGTACCAGTTGTAAAGTTTACCGTACTTTTTGCCGTTGGCAGGGTCGTTGTTTAGGTAGCACCACGCAGGTTTTCCCTCTTGTGCTGCCTGCACCCACTCCTCGTCGGTTTTGGCTTCGGTTATAGGGTCGCCATTGCGGAAAGTGGTTACATTCAAATTATCGCTTGCCCAGCTGTAGTTACCATAAATTGCTTTGGTTGCAACTTTGTTGGCAGTTTTGTTAACAAGTTTGCTGCTGGTTAAATCCGACACCTTACAACTATGAACAGAAAGTGCAACTATAAAAAGCAGAACCAGATTTTTTACTGTTTTCATTTTGTTAATTTTAAAAGGTTTACATCATTACATTTATGTACAAATTGTTTATGAAGTAAAGCAACACAAAAAAACTCACCCG
>ERZ795048.1209-NODE-1209-length-24251-cov-7.059638_pt1 | contig 24251 bp, 16 predicted proteins | sample MGYA00375132_ERZ795048 | MGnify/ENA primary metagenome ERZ795048 (study PRJEB30177, sample SAMN05720225) | activated sludge metagenome | isolation source: Anaerobic digester | place: Hong Kong | collected 2014-12-17 ... | reverse complement strand
GAGGATAATCCACCATGTCAGACCAACCAATTTGCCATTTACGAGTGCCGTAGCGAGTCCCTTTTGCTTGGAAAGTTAGTGCTGTATTCGGGTTGTAGAGACGGTGATCTGGGTTGATAATATAGGGTCCCTGTGTATTGTTATCCGACATTGGGTCCACCATATAAAGACGATCACCATGTAGTGCGTGAGATTTTGTACGACAGCTGCCAGGAATGTAGTAAGAACTAGCAGGATCGGTGTAGGCATTATATCTACAATCATGGAATCGCCCATCTGGATCAAACCATAATTGACCTGCAGAGTCTAACACAACGTACCAATGATCATATTCTTGCGAATCTCCACCATCAGGTACAACTGTTAGGTAGACATCTGTCCATGCAACCGGTACAACATCGGATTGGCCGATTTCTGCGGGAACATTAATCGAACGATCTCTTGCTTGAAAAGCATTGGGCATAGGATAGCTCTCGCGACCCCAAACAGGAATATTGGAGTTTTGTTGCCATGGAAACATTCGGGCCGGATAAAGTGGCAATCCATCACGGTCAAAACCTACTTTAACAAAGCGGTTTGCAATAAACGTTGCAGGTCGATTACCCGTTGCGGATTCAACACTTGGCGCTGAAAAGGGTACTGCAAAAGTTGTAAGCAGTAATGCCAGTACAATAACGTAGGACATCAATTTTCTCATAGTAGACCCCTCCTACTCTCAACGAAGTCACAATAATAGAAACCAAACATTTTGTTCATAACATAACAATTCATTAATAGTTTACGTTTCTCCAAATAATTTTTTATCATGATAAGAAAAACACCGACAGTTATCAAGATGCATTTCTTTTTTTTTCGAACACATTGTTTGAAATAAAAAAAGAATTTCCTTGTATCGTGAAGCTTTGAACGTCAAAATGAAGTGAAACACGAAATATGAAAAAACCGGATTTTGTTTCATTCGGTTGTATAGTTCCAAATGGATCACCAGAAATTGTTGCATCTGGTAAGATTTTTTCTCCGGTTACATTTGAGATAAAGGGTTGATCCAACAAGGCAACATAAAAGTACTCCATTTCACTTGTGTTAGTGACGTTAAAGGATACTTTTAAGAAAACTTCATCTTTCAATGGTTTTGCTGTAACACCATAGAGTGAAGTTATTTCTGGAGGTGTATCCAATGTGATATTTGAATACACCATGGGAGATTCAGTGAGTTGGAACTGTCTATTCTCTACAGAGGGTACAAAAGATAACTGCCAAATGAGACAACCCATACATACCGTGGCAATAAACGCAACAATACACTTCCACAACATAGACACATGTCGTGAATTTCCTAATAAGACTAATCCCAATGGAGGGATCAAGAGATTTGAGATAAGGAGTACCCAGTTCGATTCATACCATAAACCTTTTCTATCAGTGTTCACGTAAACTCTCCGTTGTTTGAAAGGCTAGAATATACGGTAACTCTTTTTTTTTATTTGACAAGACAATCCAGTTTTTTTAGTCTATGAGAATGTATAACAAAAATGTGACAGTACTAAAAACCATTCTTATCTTTGCCATCAGCTACTCTTTACTTTTTACACTAGGTTTAGACGAAATGACTTTTTCTCAAAAACATCATTTGCAGCAGAATCACAATAGTGTTACTCGTCAATCCACTATTATTGTCACTTGTGAGTTAAATGGGATCCGTTTTGAGAAAAATATCATTCCCATGTCTGCTGAAGAATTTTTGCAAACCAAAATTAAGTCTCTTCCCGCTATATATCGAATCAATTTCGATTTGGCCTATATTTTGCAAGATCAGGACTTCATGAAGATCACTACGATTGAGTACAAGGAATACGTTGTTGAAGAAACAATCCCTTTCCCTATTGTTCATCAATCTATTGATCAAATGGCAAATGGTTTGATTGCAGTTTGGAGCCCTGGGGAAGAAGGACTTAAAAATGTAACCTACCAAGAGAAGTATGAAGATGGAGTTCTCGTGTCTACTACCATCCTGCACCAAGATATTCGAAAAAAACCGACTACAGAAATCATTGGACATGGAACTTGCATTTTCAAAGGACCGTATAAAAAAAAGATGCGCGTTTTAGCTAGTAGCTATAATCCCACAGTGGCACAATGTGATGGTGATCCCTTCATGGCTGCTACCGGTAGAGTCCGGTTTGGTATGGTAGCAGTGGACCCAAAAGTTATTCCCATGGGTACAAAATTATATGTAGAAGGATATGGTTATGCATTCGCTGGTGATACTGGTGGGCTGATTAAAGGGAATCGTATAGACTGCTTTTTATGGAGAAAACTAGAAAATGATAACTGGCGAGGGGGATACATTAACATTTATATACTAGAGTAAAAGTTGATGTATAATACAAACATAGACAGCAAAAAAGTTTTTATCGTATTCATGGAGGATTCATTGTGTTGTATTCGAAAATGTATCTAAATACTCTTAAAGAAATACCACAGGATGCAGAAGTTGCTAGTCATCAATTGATGATTCGATCAGGAATGATCAAAAAAATATCTGCTGGAGTTTATACCTGGCTCCCTCTGGGATTGAGGGTTTTAAACAAAATAAAAACTATCATTCGAGAAGAATTAAGTAAAAAAAACTGTAATGAATTGGTTTTACCTATTCTGCTCCCCGCCAAACCATGGAAACAAACAGGAAGATGGGATGAATACGGACAAGAAATGTTCAAGCTAAAAGATCGAGGTAATCGTGAGTTTTGCCTAGGACCTACTCATGAAGAAATCATCACTGAAACAGTAAAAAACACAATTCGATCTTATCGAGACCTACCTCAGTTTGTGTATCAAATTCAAACAAAATTCCGAGATGAACCTAGACCAAGGTTTGGGGTAATACGGTGTAAAGAATTTGTTATGAAAGACTTATACAGTTTTCACCCTGATGAAGAATGCCTTCATAAGGGTTATAAAGAAATATCAGAAGCATATCATGCTATTTTTCGTCGATGCGGCTTAGTTTTTTTCCCGGTTGACGCTGATAATGGAACCATTGGAGGATCTTTTTCCCATGAATACGTATCTGAATCGGAAGTAGGAGAAACAGAATTTGTAGTTTGCGATTCATGCGGATACAGTGCTACTATTGAAGTTGCTCCTTCGGTTCCACCTACTGCTATCGAAAAAGAAACCATGTTGCCACTGGAAGAAGTGCAGACTCCGAATGTGAAAACCATTGAGCAAGTGTCTTCCTTTTTTCAAGTGCCGTCCGATATGATATTAAAATCAGTTCTTTATAAAGATGAGAACAACGATATGTATTTAGTGATAGTACGTGGTTCTGATGAAGTAAATGAAACCAAATTAAAACGTCTTTTGAAAAAAGAAATTACACTATGCACTCAATCGACTTTACCCACAGGATATTTAGGACCTATTCAAGCAGAATCACTTACAATAGTGGCTGATCCCTATGCTGTAGCTATAAAAAATGCGATTTGTGGCTCAATGAAAGATGGATCTCATTTCAAAAATGCTTGTTATGAGAGAGATTGGAAAGCAGATTTTGTCCAGGATATTCGATCTCTACGCACTGGAGATCCATGCCCAGAATGTCAAAAATCCATCACAGTAAAACATGGCATGGAAATTGGTCATACTTTTGTGCTAAATGATCGATACACAAAACCTTTAGAAACAACATTTACAGACCCATCTGGAAACTTAAAAACTGTATTAATGGGTTGCTATGGGATTGGTGTTACACGCCTTGCAGCTGCCATTATCGAGCAATACCATGACGATAGGGGAATACATTGGCCATCTTCTGTAACACCCTTTCATGCTGAAATCATCGTTGTAAACCATCCGAAGAAAACGCATTGCAAATAGCATTCTCTATCGAAGAAGAGTTAAATAAACATGGTTTTGATGTGTTAATCGATGACAGAGATATCAGTCCTGGTATTAAATTCAAAGATGCCGATCTTATTGGTATTCCTCATCAAATCGTTTTAGGTAGGGGATTAAAAGAGGGCATGGTGGAATATCAAAACCGCAGGGAACAACAAAAGATGAATATTCCTCTTGAGGACGCATCTCTCCATGTAACTACAAAACTAAAGGAAGAATTGCATGACCTATGCAACGGCTCTAATACCGGCATATAATGAAGAGGCTACAATTGCAGATGTGGTTCGAGCTTGTCAACATTGCCCGTACATAAAGGAAACCATTGTTATTGACGATGGTTCTGTAGATCAAACCTCTACCATTGCATCTTCAATTGGAGCAAATGTTATCCGGTTAAAGAAAAATTCTGGCAAAGCGATGGCATTGTTCACTGGTGCTCAAAAGGCTGCAAATGAAGTTGTACTTCTTTTGGACGCCGACCTTGTTGGTTTTCAACCCATCCATGCTTTTCATATGATTACACCCGTTCTCGTTTCTTCTCAAGTATCCACTCTGGGTATTTTTTCCAATGGAAGAGTGCTTACCGATCTTGCCCACCACATCACCCCCCAATTGTCCGGACAGAGATGTATGCCAACCTCTGTTCTTTTATCACTAAAAAATAAATCTGATGTTGGTTATGGGATTGAGATATCAATTCATCGAAAACTGAATGAACTTCAATACGATATTGTAAAGATAAAATTAGACCATGTGACGCATGTTACGAAGGAAGAAAAAAAGATTTTACAATGTCACAAAAAATTCGATGTTGAAGTAAAAAAGAGACTGGAGATGTACAAGGATATCTTTCGCGAACTTTCTTCCAAAAAGGAGTCTTAGAATGGCAAAAAAAATTATTATTATCACAGACAGTTGTTGCAATTTTACAGAAAAAGAACAACTTGAACTAGGTGTTTCCTCCATATCATCGCGTGTTCGTTTTGGTAATAAAGTATATCGAGAAACAGGCTTAACGGAAAGTATGAAGCTTGCTGAAATTATTCGTCAAAGCAATGTTACTCCGGTCATTTTACATCCTTCCTCAGAAGAAGTTTTCCAAGTTTATTCATTGCTGTATTCAGAATTTGACAATGTCCTTTCGTATCACCTTTCTTCCCAGTTATCTCCGAATTATGCTGAAGCAAAAAAAGCGCAAAATTTACTCTACGACACCCATATTGAGGTAATGGACAGCAGAATGGCAGAGCCTTCTCTCAAAATAGCTATCAAGTTTATTTCTCAACTTGTTGCAAAAAAAGAAACATTCCAGACTATTCTTACCGAACTACCAACTATCAATAAGTATTTTCAATCCTTCATCATTACAAATCAACTCAGAAATATGAAGACAAACATTGAACCATCCTATTTATCTGGGATATCGTTATTTAAAAAGAACCCCTATCATTTGTTTTCCATAGTTGATGGAAAACCTCACTTCATTGCCAAAACAGACTTCAATCAAATAGAAATCAGTTTGATGGACAATATACCTTCTACTTTTAACAATGAAAATACTCATGTTCATATCTTGTACGCATTAGACATGGAAAAAGCACGTGTTCTAGAAAAAGTCATTCAGGGGAAAATGCATGTTGCATCCATTACTCTTCAACCGATGTCATTGTCAAGTATTTCAAGATATGGTACAGATGCCATCCTTGTAGGTTTTTCTTCCATTCCTGCATATTCCACAAGTCATTCCTCAGACCATGACATGTAAATGAAACGAAGAATTCCCTATGGTTGGATTTGTGTTGCTTTTGTAGGAGTTCTATTCTTTGCGTATGCTGTTCTAGTTTCATTGAAACCGTATCAGTCTACGCTACTGTTTCTTCAAAACCACTCGAATGCGTCTTTATCAATACTTGAGAAAACTCAATGGGAGTCAAGATCTGCAACATCGTATCTTCATTATTTGCTTTCAGGACAGTCTAATTCTTTGTCCAAAGCTGCTTCTATCAAGCCAAATCACTACCGATATTTAGATTTACTCATTTCGCAAGAATCCATCGAGCATTTTCCATCTACAATCCATACTAACTCGTCTGCTGCCTTAGCTCTTTTTTTATCTGATAAGGCATTAGAAGAAAGTCGATTGAATACGCAAGAGTCGATGTATAAAGCTCTTTTTTTAGTACATACGGCTCAACGTATGTACCCATATGATGATATATACTACACATATGGCGAAATTTTACGAAACTCCTATAAATCTTACCAACATGCTGAAAAAATGTATCTGTATGCCCTGGTTCAAAATCCTGCAAAGGAAACATACTGGCGATCATACGGGTATTGCCTGAATAGCATGAAAAACTCATTTGGTGCTCTTTCGTGTTTCGTAGTTCAACAGAGGTTGAATCCTACATCTTCGTACCCAAAAACTAGTATTGCAAGAAGTCTTCAACAAATGGGGTATTTTGAAGAAGCAGTGAATACTTTACAATTGTGGATTATAGAGAACCCCGATGTCATTGATTATTACTTTGCCCTTGGATCTATCTACTCTGCCAACAAAGACTATGAAAATGCACAGGAGCAGTACCAAAAAACGGTTGAAGTTTTTCCTCACGAAGCAGCTGCATATTATGAGTTGGGTAACTTTTTTTATTCACAAAGGGAATACAGAAAAGCACTTTTGCAGCATACAAAAGCTATAGGCATGATGACAATACAAAACAAACAAGTCTCTGCTTGGTGGTGGTATCGAAAAGGATTGGATTATTATCAGTTAAAAGACTTCGAAGGGGCTATAAAGTCATTCCAAGAAGCATTAGAGATCTACAAAAGCTCTTCGTTTCATTATTGGCTAGGTAGGTCACTAGAAGCAAACAAAGAATATGTCAATGCCATACGGTACTATGACTTATATCTAGAATCCAACCCTACAAATGAGTCAGTTCAAAAATGGCGGATGGACTGTATCGAAAAGACTACATCTACTACGCAATGATATGATAGCTATTCAGCTTTTTTTTCTGAAGGATCTATAGTAGATGAATGCACACTTTTTTGTTTGTACTGATAATATTGGCTAGCTCCATAGTGGTTCTTGTAGCCATATCCATATCCATACCCTTTATTATAGTAATACGAAGATTTTTGTGCTTTTTCGGTTGTAGCATTCATTACAAACCCTGTTACGTTAGAAAATCGCAATCTCTCAAGACATACTTTTAAATCTTTTCGTCTTGTGTGGCCTTTATTCACAACAATCAACACTCCGTCCATTAAGGATCCCATGATAATGCTGTCAGATACAAGATTGACCGGAGGAGAATCGAAAATAATCAAGTCGTATTGTTGTTTCATTGAAGCCAAGAATTGAAGAAAGCGATCCGAGCTGAGTAAATCAGCTGAGTTTGGTGGTAAAGATCCAGAAGGAACAATATGTAGCCTTGGTTCTTCTTTGTATTTTTTAATGATGTGTTTAAGCTCTACTTCATTGTTAAGAAAATTCGACAAACCAGGTTCTTGGTCAATGCCAAATTGTTTATAGAGAGAGGGGATTCTCATATCGGTTCCAACTACAGCCACTTTCATGCCTGATTGAGCAAAACTAGCTGCTAAATTCACAACGATTGTTGTCTTGCCTTCGGCAGTTAAAGAAGACGTAATCATCAAACAGCGAGGTTGGGTAAGCTGAAGTGTAAACTTTAGGTTGGTTCGCAGAATTTTAAAAGCTTCACTATAGGGGGAATTCGGATCAATAAAAACAAATGGTTTTGTTTCAATAAGTTCTTCTACACTTTTGTTATCTTTTATAAAAGCATCTAGACTTAAACGTTCCTCTAGATCAGATTTTTTCGCTGTCATACTATCTCCTGAAAAGATTAATTGGAATTGAAGTCAAAACCATAAATAAGCCGGTAGGCATTTTCTTTATTGGTAAGAACGAGATTCACATGGTTTGCACCCTTTTGAAGAGCAGTTTGTAAGGAAAATTTTTCACCAGCTTTAGGTGTAACATGCTGTTTTTCGTTTGTAGTAGTATTTTCTATGCTGATTAGCATATTTCCTACTGCAAGTTCAGACATGTAATGCAATTGACGGTTTCCAACATCGTATCGTAATCCGTAAAGCCTGTAAGCATTTGGAAATAAATCGAAAGGTACAGACGAATACGCTTGAAAGCGATGAGAAATCGAAGTTTCTTCGTTTTCATAGTAGGCAGCATTCATCGTTATACCACCAACAGTAATGATGCCTATTGGTACTCTCAAAGAATAGTTGCCATCTGCAGAAGTTTTATTGGGCATAAAGGGTACATCGTTGACAGACAGGGTTACATACCCGTTTGGATAACTTTTTCCAGAAAACTCAAACATCGCTCCATTAAGATGAGTAGAAAGAAAAGGAGTCATAAGGGCACCGTTTACAATAACATTAAAAGATGCAGGTGTAGATACAGGTTGATTGGGCTGGAGTGGTTTGATCATATTGTAGATGGAAACACAGATCTGAGCTCTGGTCAACGGTTCAAATGGCTTAAACGTTCCGTCTGGAAATCCTCCGATTGCCCTTGAAGCCGTAAGAATAGCTAAATAATTTTTTGCCCAATCAGGAATGATGGAGGCATCAGAATAACGATACAAAATATCGTTCACTGTCTCATTTTTCATATGCTGTGCAAAAAATTTCATTCCCAAGCTTCGGCATTGCAGCGGTACATATTCAATTCGATCCAATACTTCTCCGGGTCGGAAACGATTGTTCCGCGAGGTATCTTCCATTAACTTCGATTTACTAATAGTCTCAATCATTGGAAACGCCCAGTGGTTGGTTGGTACATCAATGAAAGTTGGGGTAGAAGGCCGCAGTCCATCAAAATTGAAAATTTTGCAGGCAATAATTGCCATTTCTTGACGTAAAATGGGCTTTTCTGGTTTAAATGTGCCATCGGGATACCCCGATACTATCCCCATAGAAGCCATATATTGAATAGCTTCATATGCCCAATGAGAAGGAGGTACATCGACAAAATCCTGCTTTGCAGTAGCTTTAGGCAGAATTGAAAAAGGCACAGCAATCAAGGAAATAACAACTAAAACAATGAATAACCTTTTCATTGTAAACCTCCGTAAAACTATAAAACTAAAAAACAATTTTAGTCTTTTACATCATATGATCCAGTATGTAAAATGCAATGGTAAGAAGAAAGCAGTGTAAAAAAGTAAAAAAATAATCAACTAACTCAATAATTGCTTAACCGTAATATGTGTACAACGTCATTTTGGTTCAAAACTTTTAATACACCCAGAGGATATGGGATACTGTCATTTTTAGCAATTTTCTCAATATCACTCGAACAAATACCTAAATCGGAAAGTGAGGTTGTCAAATGTAATGTATTGTGAATCCAATCCATAAAATAGAATACTCCTTCAGGTGCAACTTTTTCGGCTGGTCCAGTCAATTGGAAAATATTTTTCCCAAATTGAGAAAATGTAGGAATGTCATTTGTATAACAGTAGCGCATCCACGCAGGCTGAACAACAGCCAAAGTCTGGCCATGCGGTATATCGTACATTGCAGAAATAGCGTGCCCAATGCGGTGAGAGGAAAAATCACCATGCTCCCGACCACAAGCAGTAAAACCATTTAATGCCCAAGTAGCAGCCCATGCAAATTCAGACCTGGCATTCAGATCATCTGGATTTGCTTTTAAAAGAGGAACCGTATGCATAACGGTTTGAATAATCCCTTCTGAGACAGTATCCATAAAATAGGTAGAATATCCTGCAAAATAGAATTCAAAAACATGAGATATGATATCCATAGCTGTATAACTCAGCTGATTCGATGGTATTGTAGACTGAAAAGAAGGATCAATCCAAGTGGCACGTGGATATAACAAGTCGCTTTTAATGGATCTTTTTTCTTGCGTTTGATCGTTTGTTAGTACTGCCGTACCATTCATCTCTGAAGCAGTGCCGGAAATAGTAAGAATAGAGTAAATGGGTACAGCATTTTTCACTTTTTTCAACTGAAGATAGTAATCCCAGACATCCCCTTCGTAGAAGAATCCGGCTGAAACTGCTTTTGCCGTATCGATAACGCTTCCACCACCAAGGGCTACAATAGCGTCGATGTTTTCTGTTCTTGCAAGCTGAATTGCGTTATGGACATCGCTTAGTACTGGATTAGACTGAATGTTATCGTACACAATCCATTTGATATCAAATCCTTTTAAAATTTGAACAACTTTGTCAAAGATTCCGTTTTGATATACACTTTTTTTACCTGTTAAAAGTAATACTTTTCGAGCTTTTTCTGCTACCAATGAACCAAAACGATCTAAGATATCTTCACCAAAAAAAACTTTTGTTGGATTGCAATATGTAAAACGTTTCATCGAAGCACCTCTGTTTTACTATTTTGAATACATACTTTTAGTATAATGGAAACCTTCTACAAAACGAAGGAAATTGAATTTTTCTTTCAAATCTTTCGCGTTTACAGATCTTTATATGATTAGTAGGCTTCGGGAAGTTCTTCTTTTGCTTTTTTCCAATAATCATCAAGTTGTTTTGCATTTAACGTGGAAGGATCTACACCATCTTCTCGTATACACCTTTGTACATATCGGAATCGAATCTCAAATTTTCTTCTTCCCCTTTGTAAAGATTTGTAAGGATCCACCCCATAATAGCGTGCAAAATTAAGTGCAGCAAATAGAAGATCTCCCAGTTCTTGTTCTACTTTTCTGCTATGGTCAGACTGGATGGCTTCACTAATTTCTTTGCATTCTTCAACCATTTTTTCAACTATGTCTTCTGCACAATCCCAGTCAAAACCATAATTTGAAGCTTCGTGGGAAATACTACGCACTTCTTCAAATATATCAGAGGAACTTTCTTCTTTCAGTACTGAGTTAACTTTTTCGGTTTGTTTTATTGTAGTCCATTGATCGATCACTTGATTTGGATTTAACGTATTGACAGAAGAAAAAACATGAGGGTGTCGATATATCAATTTTTTAATCATACTCTGCAACGAATCATAAATAGTGAATTCACTGTTGTTTTCTTCTATTTGTGCATGAATCAATGGCTGGATAATCAGATCTCCCAATTCTTCTTGCAATTCTTGGTTGTTCCCACTGCGTATTGCTTCAACAACCTCAAAAGCTTCATCTAACAATGATGGTATCAATGTTTTATGTGTTTGTTTGTTATCCCATGGGCATTTTTGACGAAGAATTTCTATCAATTTTTTTGCAGAAAAAAAGGTTTGATCCTCATGATGTAGCAGAACAGGAATCCAATCTTCAGCAGAATATATGAATACTTCCTGTTCCTTTGTTTCGATTGCTCCTGGCCGTAATGATCTAACTTGTTGAATAGATTTTGTTGCAGTTTCACCCTGCATGATCAAACAACATGCTGCCATCGTACCTGCACGACCAAAGCCCCCCATGCAATGCATATAAACTGGTATATTGCATAACTGATAAAAAGCTAAATGCCTGACTAGTATTCGGAATTGCAGAGTAGATGGAACCGAAAAATCTGAAATAGGCACGTGTAATATTTCAATAATGGAAGAATCAGTTTTACCTACATTGTAGGGAGTTTCTGTTAAGTTTATTAGAACACGAATTGGTTCTAACGAGGGAATCTCATGACCAGTGAAATTTGGCCACGGTCCAATCATCAGTCTATTCTTTTCGATCCAAGTTCCGTCTAAAAACATTCCATAACCTTTCTAATAACTGTATTAAACTCATCTGTTTTCTTTTGGACAGTAAAATATCCCTCGTAAAAATGAATCCGCTGTCCAAATGTTTGACAAAGACAACTTAAATTGCGAGTGTTTACGGTAAACCTTTTTGAGTTCTCTTCAAAATAGAAAAAAACCAGATTTCTTTCCAATGTAACGTTTTTCATTCCTTTTTCAAAACAAACAAGGCGAAGTTTTAGGTTTTCATACAGCTCTTCCATAGGAGGTGGTGGATGCCCAAACTGGTCGGCGTAATCTTTTATGAGAAGATCTATATCATTTTGTGTTTTTGCTTGGGTTAACTCTCGATACATTGACAATCTTTCCCCTTCGTCGCGAATCAAATCACTTGGGATATACCCGGTGATAGGAAATTCAGGAAGCTGTTCCAGATCATTCTTTGCCTTCTGGGTTTTTCCTTTTTGCTGATCAATGGCTTCTTTTAAGAACTGTACATACATGTGGTACCCAACCGAGTGGAGATGTCCTGATTGAGAAGTGCCCAAAAAGGTTCCTGCACCTCGTATTTCCAAGTCTCGCATAGCGATTTTTAAACCAGAACCTAATTCAATAAAATTCTGCATAGCCTGCAGCCTGGAAATTGACTTGTGGGAAAGGGTTTTCTGTCCCGGGTAGAAAAAATATGCATATGCTCTCCTGCTAGAACGACCCACTCTTCCTCTAAGTTGATACATTTGGGCTAGTCCCAGCGCATCTGCATGATCTACAATCAGGGTATTCACAGTTGGAATATCAATACCCGATTCAATAATGGTTGTACATAACAATAGATCCAGTTCTCCTTGAAGGAATTGGGTAATGACGTTATCAATTTGTTCTCCACTCATTTTCCCATGTCCAACACCGATTCGTAAAGTAGGCATTTTCTTTTGTAGAGAATCTTTCACTTCCATTATGTCTTGAATTCGGTTATGAACATAATAAATTTGCCCACCCCGTGAAAGTTCGAATTGTATTGCATTCATGATAACTTCAGGATCATCTGGCATAACATAAGTTTTTACTGGTTTTCTGCCCTCCGGTGAGGTGTCGATCTTGGATATTGACCGCACACCACTGAGCGCCATTGAAAGAGTTCTTGGGATAGGAGTAGCTGTTAAAGTGAGAACATCAATATTCTCGCGCATGGTTCGGATCATTTCTTTATGTCGAACACCAAATTTGTGTTCTTCATCAATGATAAGAAGTCCTAATTTATGAAACTGGACGTCTTTGGATAACAACCGATGCGTTCCAATGATAACATCCAATTTCCCTTCTTGTAGATCAAGTAAGTTTTGTTTGCATTGTTTAGGAGGCAATAACCTGGATACTTGTCCAATATGGATCGGAAAAGGAGCATATCGTTCTTTAAAGGTTTCATAGTGTTGGTTAGCAAGTATTGTGGTAGGAACAAGAAGGGCTACTTGATACCCCTCTAAAACAGCTTTAAATGCTGCTCGAATTGCTACTTCTGTTTTGCCATATCCAACATCACCTGTTACAATGCGATCCATAATGGAGTTTGATTCCATATCGTGTTTGACTTCTTCAATAGTGCGAATCTGATCTGGAGTTTCTTCATAGGGAAATATACTCTCCATTTCTGTTTGCCACGGAGTATCCTTCCCAAATGAAGTTCCTTTTGATGCTTCTTTTTTTGCATATAAATCAACCAATTCAGCTGCTATCAGTTCAATACCTTTTTTTGCTTTTTGCTTTGTTTTTTGCCACTCTTTTGTACCCAGTGAGCTCAGAGGAATATGCTGAATATCACCCACATATTTATTTACCATATGAATTCTTTCAGGTGGTATATATAGCTCATCCCCATTTTTGTATTCCATCAACAAGAATTCTTTTGGTTTTTTTTCTGGTCCATCAAGGACGCTTAGGCCCTTATAAATACCGATTCCATAAGCATAATGCACAAGTAGGTCTCCGATTTTCAAGTCTTCAATCGACTTGATGGGAACACCTTCTCGGAATTTCTTGTAGTGCTTGTGCGGTTGTTTCCAACCAAAGATTTCTCTGTCTGTTAAGAAGGCCAACTTGCGAGATGGAAGGTAGAACCCCTTGTCCATATACATATCTACAATTTGGAGAGAATGACTAAGGCTGGTAAAGCCATAACTTTCAAATATCTCCAAAGCTCTTTTTGGTTGTTTTGTAGCAACAAAGACACTCCCTTTTTTTTGGAAATATTGGTTCAACACCAATTTAAAGTCACCCAAAATAGGGGCATTTACTTCTTCAGATGGAAATGAGAATGCATTCTTTTTCTCTAGTGTGGCTGGTTCTGGATTCAGCTCAATTTGAATGGGATGATTCCATATCTTTTTTTCAATATGTTGATAGTTTTGATCCAGTGGAATCGAAACAACTTCTTTTTTTTCTAGCTCTAAAACATGAACTTCTTTGGCTTCATGAAAAATAGCGTTCAATGTTTTCTTGATTTGGTTACTGTGAATAAAAACTGTGCAGGTATTCTTTGGAAGATGGTCCATGATGGTGAACTCTTGGTTTCTTGCTACAGGAAAATAGTAGGAGTGATTCAGAATACCGTTGCTACCGGAAAGAGTTTCGATATCTTTTTCTATTTCCACACTGGTAGCATTTTTGTTGGCCTTTATAGCACTCTGTATAAAACTTAGAACTTTTGTTTTTTCTTCTTTCGAACAAGTGAAATGGTGGACAGGAATAAGGAAAACAAGATCAGTTTTTTCAATACTCAACTGCGTCGTAGAATCAAAAAAACGAATACTCTCTACTTGATCATCAAACAATTCAATTCGAATTGGAGAATCATGAGCAGAAGAAAAGACATCTAGGATTCCTCCTTTTCTTCTAAACTCTCCTACATGTTCCACTACTGATGCAGGATGGTATCCACTGTTTACTAATTGTGTGGAAATTGTATCAATTGAAAGATGATCTCCAATGTTGATCGGGATGACAGCATCATTGAGACTATTTGGTCCAATTGTTGGCGTACATAACGCCTGAGGTGTAGTTACTATGATTCGTGAGTGGTGTAGTAGATCGAACAAAACACTGATTTGTTCAGCAGTTATCTCGGTAGGGCTTGGGATTTTTTCATACGGTGCTGCCCCAGAGTCAGGGTAGCGACTTACCGGTGAAGTGAGATAGCTGGATGGAAACTGCTTTAAGAAAGTGTGGATTTTATGCATTTCAAGCTCAGTTGGAGCTACTATTAAAAGATTGGAGAACGATTTCATGATTTGCAATAAAAGTAGGTATCCTGAGGATCCAACAATATTATTAATCTCCAGCGATAGAGATGGAGATTGTAAAAATGAACTTTTTAAATAGGGTAAATCAGAAAAATAGTCCGATATGTCCTGAAATGTTTTTTCTCGAATAGGATTTTCTTTTTTCATGCAGAGTAAAATTATACCATCAGTTTCAATTCTTTTTTTGATTGTATTTATTGGCTGCTTTAAGAAATCCGTAATCAACAACATCCAGTACTGCAAACATTGCGGTTTCTAAAGCTTGTTGTACTATTTTTTGTTCGCTCTTTGAAAAATCGCTTAATACATATTCAACCACTTGATCTTTGTCAAAAGGACGGTCAATACCAATTTTTACTCGGATAAAAGTAGAATCTTGGAGACTGTTTGTAATAGACCGTATGCCGTTGTGACCACCTGTTCCTCCACCAAGTTTTACCCGAACATCTCCAAGTGGTAGATCCAAATCATCTTGAACGACTATCAAGTGTTCCTGGTCAATATCATATTTGCTACAAAAACTTTTAATACTGATCCCAGATTCATTCATGAAAACCATTGGTTTACATATAAAGAAATCTTCTCCCGATATTCGCTTCAATTGTCCAAAATTGGTGTAGCAATCGAGATTTCGAAGAGAACTACGAAAATCTTGCACCATTTTGTCAATCAACATATAGCCGACATTATGCCTGTTCATTAAATACTTTGTGCCAGGATTACCTAATCCAAAAACTGCAAACATCCGAACTCCTTATTTTATTACGATACAATTACTCTATAATCATATAATGATAAACTGTATTGCAAAGAAGGTGAATGTATGAAAAAATTTCTCGTATGGGTTCTGATTGTTCTGTTATTACCTCTTTCCTATGTTTCCTATAGACTTTTGGAAAGACATACGATTCGGTTTCAATTTTTCACCAATACTTTGCCTAATCAAATTGTACCAGACAATGAAATAGAATTATCTCGAACTCAAGCTTTACAACCTTTAGCAAAGCCTGTGATTCTTTTTATTTCCAACCATTCTTTCGTAACTCCAGAAAATTCCTTCTTCTTTGAAGAAAAATCCCAGGAAAATGGTTCGCTTGGTTACTACCCCGTATACCCAGTATTGGATCCAGATATTTCTCTAGTTAATTTTCTCAGCGGAGTTTCTCCTCATCGCGGGGGATACCTTTCAAAGCCACTTCTGGATACGCTGGACAGTCTTCTGTTATCGGCAAAGGACTCTGGTTTAAAAACAGCGTATTTTGGTAACCATATTCCCTATAACCCAGAAGAAATTGAAACAGAAGCTGAAATAGAAGAAACCTATTCAGAACCTTATGAACAAAAAGAACTGAAAATTCCTGCCTCCTATGTTGAACCCATACAAAGTGTTGCAGATATTCAGCGTTGGCTGGAAGAATTTCAAGAAAAACTTTTCGAATTCGATTTGCTGATCTTCAATATCCCTCCTATCAACAACCCAGCAAATGAAGATGTCCAAAATGATTATATCGAATCCGTAAATCAAGTCATGGAAAACATTTATCAGACTTTTCAAGACGAGAGCCAATACTTTTATACATCACCTTTATCATTTGCTTCGCACAATCAACTCATGCTTTCCCCAAATCCTTCTTTTGAAGTACCAGTGTATTGTTTTGGAAAATCGTTACAAAAAACCCAAAAGCCGTTTCATACACAACTTGAAAATATCTCCTCAACCTTGTGCTTTTCTTTGGGTATTTCTCCTCCCCAAGAGAACATTACACCACCACTTTTGGCTATTTATCAACTGCCCGAAGATGAAATTGTGAATCGATACAGTTCTTTTTTAAACGGTCAAATGATGAGCTATATGAAGGTTCTGCTCTCTTATGGAATCAACGAAGAAACCGTGAGTGGGTACATATTGCATGTGAACAATTCGATTCATGAAACTCCAATACAGGGTTTGGGAGAGCTTCAGACAAGGATCGATCTGCTTCAAAATGAATTCTATGCATTCATCCATACGCAGAACGACAAAACTCGAAAACAAGAATTGATCTTCTTTATTTTAATGATTGCCATTGCTGGAATTCTTTGGTTAAGTTTCTTGATGTGGAACTGGCGAGGATATTTATATGGTTTTATTTTTATAGCAGTTTACTATTCCCTCAACACTTTTGTTTTTCAGAATTCCTATATCTTCCCCCCGTTGCATTCAATTACCTTTGGTTGGGTATGTCTGACATATGGCATCCCGCTTCTTCTGACTAGCATTGTTTGTAGTATCCTTGCTACAGTTTTTGGTGGTTACTTTTTTGATATTGATCTCTCCAGCATACTACAAGATTTAAATGGACTCATTGGAACATTTGGAGTATTTCTGATTATTCATAGCGGTGTTATTGGAATAATGCACGGTTATACTTTTACTGGCACTTTGGATTCTTTCCCAACTCAACAACTTTTCTTGCAAAATGAGGCACTTCTCTTTATGTTACCTGCATCTTTATTACTTATGTTTGGAATCGCCCTTTTACTACACTGGCTATTAGCAAAAAACCAAAGAAAGAAAGATGCCAATGAAAAAACTGCATAACATTCAATCAAGATGGCTTGCCATTGTTTTATCTTTGATTATTTCCCTTTCAGTGATTCCATCTATCACACATGCAGAAAGTCTTCAAATGAAAGTAGAATGTAAACCGAGCTCTGTTGCAATACAAGGTGGGTTCGTTTCTATCTTTGTTACAACCAACGAGAATACAATTCTACATATACAGGCCTCTATTGGAGATAGATTGTTTTCTCTTTTCACAAATATTCCTTTGGAAAAATCCCTCGAAAAAGAAATACGACTTCCAATCGTATATCCTTTGGACAGAAATTTCACCCTTCATGTTCGAGCAGATAATATTCAAAAGGAATCCTCACTTCAAGAAAACATCAATTTCACCGTTACAGAATCGAAAAAGGGAATCTATTCGTTAGAAGGAAGAATCATCAATGGTAGTTATGTACATAAAACTGGATTAGAAGGTGCTTTTATTGAAGTTGTTTCTGGGGAAACTTACACCTATACAGAAACTGATGATGATGGTTATTTCACCCTTAATCACTTGTTGGAAGGTCCCTACAAAATCCAGGTGTCACATTCTTGCACAAAAGCTACACAAGAGTTCATAACTGAAGTGAATTCTAACACTGAGTTTGCTTATATCACACTTTACCCTCACAAAATACCCGATTTTGATTTTTGGATGAATAAATCGGTCTACTCAGATTACGAAAAAGGAGAAACAGCAACCATCTACATTCGTTCTAGGCTAAACATGATCGTAGACTTATATATACAAACAAAAACCGAAAAAGTCCCTGTACTTCTCAATTTTCACGTAAAAGCAAATGCATTAAGTCGTTTCTACTGGACTGTACCTGAATCATTACCTCTTGGTCCATTAACATTTTCGCTAGAACCCTCTGAATCAGAATATTGTGGCACAGCGAAATACACGATTCAGATTACTAATTCAATACAAAAAGGTTCTCTCCAGGGAAAAGTGGTTGTAGATGGAAAACCTATACAAGGTGCAAAGGTCTCTTTCCCTTACGAGTTTTTACCTCATACATTCACAGACGAATATGGTATTTTTGTTTTACAAAATATCCCTGGTGGTAATTATCACCTACGTTGCACAATGGAAGGTTTTGAAGAATACAATCAACCGTATACAGATATTATCCGAGGTCAAAACAATGGCCCCATTACCATTGATCTAGAACCGCAATCCCCCTCTCAAATCATTTTTTCACCATCTCGACTCGATTTCACGACTCACGAACGCCGAGAAAGACAAATCCCCATCCTCTGCCATCTCTCACAAGGATATATCCAGAATATTCAACTACAAAAAAAACAAGGGCCCGTAGGAATCAACATTACACCAAATACAATCCCGCAACTCCTTCAAGAATCCCAGATATTGGTTTTTACGATCGAAAATACCGTTCCCCCCGGTGAATACGAAATTCAATATGATGTAGTCATCGACAATAAAGTACTCCAAGAATTACGAGGAACAGTGTCTGTACGAAGCTTATCCAATGGCACTTTTGACGGCTTTATCTCTCCACCAGGCAATAGCATCCCGCAAGGTGGCACAGCAGAGTATGTATTCAATGCTGAACGGTTTACCAATTTCAGAGAAAATCTCTCCCTTCGATTTAAAAATCTTCCTTCATATACGCAAGTTATCATGGATACCGAACAAGAATATATTCCTCCCTGCTCTATCCCTTTTGCTATTGACAGTTCCCTATCAACAGAAGTCAAAACTCATGAAATTGAAGTTGAGGTGTTTTCCAAGACACAAAAAAATGTGTATCGTTTTCCACTAACCATTTTTCCAAGGAAAGGGCAACTCGAAACATGCCCAGAAGAAGGTTGGGACCCTATTTTAATTGCAGGAGAAACAGCTGGCCTTAGTATAAGTTGTTTTTCTCCAAATGGTCATTCTGAAAATGTACGTGTAAACAAAGATTATGGACCGGATTGGATTTCAATCCCCAATCGAGACATTGGGACTGTTACACAAAATCCAATCAGCACACAAATTCAATTTTCTCCACCTTCCGATATTTTAGTAGGAGGGTATCCTTATTCCATTAGTTTTACTTATGGTGAAAACAACGAAGAATTCAAGAAATTTACAGGTCAGATTCATGTTCTTCCGCACGATCCAAATGCTCCGGTGAATGCAAGGGGGAAATACATTCAAGAGGAACGAAACATCATTGTAACGTGGAATCCACCAACAGATAAACAAGATCAGATTATTGGGTACAATATTTATAGAAGCTTGCATTATCCTGCTCTAGCAAGCGCTGCTCCATACAATTCCACTCTTTTAAAAGATACGGAGTTTCTGGACACAGATTTCCTTCATGGGCAGCAGTACTGGTACATTGTAAAAGCGGTATATCAGGATGGCAGTTTAAGTCCTGCTTCCAATACTGTACAAATCAATATCCCCCCTGAGAAAAAAGGAATTGTAATTGTTGCGCTGGATAAGCCAGCAGGTTCTTCTTACTATACCAACAATCCTCTCTCTATTCATTTTCAATCTTCTCTGTCGGGTAGAGTCTCCATCGTTTGCAGCTCTGGGTTTATTGATATCACCCTTTTGGAAACTTTTGTCACGGAAGGTACACGATATCACTGGAGCCCCATCCTACCCAGTCTACCTGAATCTAAAAGCATGTGCACGGTATATTTTGAAAGCGAAGGTGGATATACCCATACTCAGAAGTTTTCCTTCTTTGCAACCGAATCAAAACAAGGTGCAGCAAGCTTGTTCGGAACTTTGAAACAACAAAGTACAAATCAGCCCATCCATGGAGCTTCTGTACAGATCATCCAAGGACCTAGCTATTCAACTGCTACAACAGATGCAGATGGAGTTTTTGTTTTAAAGCACTTATCGCCAGGATCTTACCAGTTTTCAATTTTGCACAATGGAGAAATCTTTGCGCCCTACTCCTGTGATATAGAAAATGGTGAAAACAGATTGGATCCAATTGAGATCGATCCTATACAGCAGTCAAAATGGATTGCGTGGAGCGGAGAAATTGATAGAAACCTTCTTCCTTTGTGGATATATGCTGAAAAAAAAGACAGGGTTTCTTTAATATGGGAAAAAGACAATATACAGCGAGTGCTTTATCGACATATCGAACTGGAACCTAAACAAACCACTTATATGCATCTTCCCATCGCAGACGACTTACCAGTGGGCGATATGTTTTTGTCGATTATCAGCGAGAGCAGCACAAATCAATCCAAAATTGCTGTTACCTTACCTTCTCCTGCAAATCATGTATATGGGTACATTAAAAACGTAAATGGTATACCCATCACCAATGCGCAAGTAAATGACTACTCCGTTAATGAATGGGGGTATTTCAGCATTCTCCAGTCCGGTCAAGATATTATTTCACTGGATGTTCAAGCCCCATTTTATCAATCACGAACAATATCCATATCTGAATTTGATTCCAATACCTCGATTTTATTAGATTCCTTAACTGGTTACATCGAATACGCACAAAAAGAACTCTTTATTTGTAAGGATTTCAATACACTCCAATTTCAGTGGATATCACGGAAGGGCTGGACGGATATTATAGATTTCCACATTGTCCAAGAAAACGAAGAAGACACGAAAATATTAGCAGCTTTGCCTCCTTTTCAATGTTATCCAGAAATGAAATATGAATTTCATTTTATGAATCTATTGCGTGAACAATTGGAGGAAGGATCTGTTTTTTTAACTTGGGCTTACACTTCATCTGAAACAAACGAAGAAATTCTTGTTAAAATCCCCATAAAAAAAGGATTACCAGATAAACTATTCTTTTCAACTCGCCCTACAATTCCCATTTTCTCTGATACCAATTCCATAGATCTTATCCTGGATATCTATTCTTATGCAAGCAGGCCCGATACATTCCTTTTGCAAAGTGTCCTACCTTCTGAGTATGATTCTTTCATCCATCCATCTGAGCTGATCCCGGGTAATGAATGTTCTCTGGAGATACGTCAGAAAGATGCTTCTGCTCCTCATGAAATCATCCTAGGATCAATTGAAGTTACCTCGAAAAATAATAAAAATATTGTAGAAGTGTTTCCTTTCCATTTTCAAACCCAGCCTTCAACTTCACCAACATTCCTGGAACCATACTGGAATCAGACGATGTATAGCGGTAGCAAGGTCACACATACCTTTTATCTTTCTCAAACCCCTGAACAGATTGAAATCCTAAAAATTCCTGCTTTCATGACGTATCAGATATGGGATAACACAGTTAAAATCATCATAGAGTCTACTCCAGAAGGTATTAATCAAGTGCAGATCCCCATTCTACTGAACCAAACAATTGAAACCAATCTAGATATCCACATTGAAGGACTTCCTATGCCAGACCATTGGAATGCTCCTGTTTTAAAAGCTTCCAATGATGACAAGGGTATACTTTTACAGATTGACAATTTGCTTGATGATACATTCTATCGTGTCAATAAGTATCAAAATGGTCACAAAATCGAATGGCAAACAGGCTTCAAGCAAGATAAAACCTACTTAGACACAAACGTACAAGCCAACCAAACCTACACATACCAGGTCTTTGCAACCAATTTTCAACTGGAATCCGGATGGTCCAATGAGATTGTACAGCCATATATTCACCTATATATTCATCTGAAACTAGAAGAGATAACGTATACAAATAAAAGTTCTATTCTTTTGACGGGCACAGCTACACCAGAGACAACCCTTACGCTGAATAAGAAAAACCTTCCAATGGATATATATGGTCGTTTTTCTTTTAATGCTCCTTTGGAAGAAGGAAAGAATAGTTTTCTTTTCACTATTGAAGATGCATTTGAAAATACTCTCTCCAAAGAGATTACTGTTATTCGTGACAGTGTACCACCACAGATTGAGTTTGTTTCTCCAAAAGCATTTCCATATTACACCAAATCAGAACAATTAAACCTTCAGTTAAAGACAGAATCTCAATCAGTTGTCACCGTTAATGGCGTTGAATTCAAAGAAAAAACACCCGGAACCTATAGTGGGTTGATTTCTCTTGCAAAAGGTAGCAATGAGCTCAGAATTATTGCTACCGATAAAGCATCTAATCAAGTAATAATCAATGTTCAGTGCATTCGATATGAAAAAGGTTTTTTTATTCAGCTCCGTATAGGCTCTTCAACTGCCACTATTAATGGGGAGAAGAATACTTTGGATGTGCCTCCTCAAATTCTTCAAGGAAGAACTGTAGTGCCTCTTCGTTTCATTTCGGAAGCTTTTGGAGCTACAGTAGAATGGATTGCTGAAACCAAAGAGATTACAATCCAATTTGGAACCACCCAAATTCAGCTCCGTATAGGCTCTTCAACTGCCACTATTAATGGGGAGAAGAATACTTTGGATGTGCCTCCTCAAATTCTTCAAGGAAGAACTGTAGTGCCTCTTCGTTTCATTTCGGAAGCTTTTGGAGCTACAGTAGAATGGATTGCTGAAACCAAAGAGATTACAATTCGGTTATATATGTGACACAATTTATCAATTGCATACAGATTTGCATACAGAAAGAGGTGTTTTGCTATGGTTGGTAAGAAAATTGATGGTAGATGGTATCTTCGACTCCAAAAAGGAGAAGAGGTTGTTTCATCGTTACAAGATTTCTGCAAACAAAATCAAATTCAATTAGGAACATTTACAGGAATTGGTGCATGCACTCCGGTAACAATTGGTATTTTTCTCCCTCAAGATAAAAAATATGTTAGTAAAACTCTAACAGAAGACATGGAAATGACATCTTTGCTAGGCAATGTTACGACCATGAACAATGAGATCTACATCCATGCTCATGCTACTTTCGCAGGAGAATCTCTTCACTCTTATGGTGGTCATTTAAGCAGTGCTACAGTAAGTGTTACTGCTGAAATCGTAATTGAACCTTCTGAAGGATTAGTTGATCGAGAAAGAGACGAGAATATTGGAATTAATGTATGGAATCTTCTTTAATAAAAGATATCCAAGGTTTTGTTTTTGATATTGATGGTACCTTGCTCAATACTCTCCCGGAAATTGCTGAATCGGTCAATTCTGTTCGTGTTAAATACAACCTACAACCTCATCCCGTAGAAGACTATCGCAATTTTGTAGGTGCCGGAGTAGAAACACTTGTACAAAGAGCATTCCAAATCTCAAGTTCTCATCCCGATTTTCAACAAATTTTGTCGGATGTTATGGATCAATACATCAAAAACTTTGGTAAATACTCATCTTTGTTTCCAGGAATTCCTGAGATTTTGGATTCACTTGTCAAGGATTCATATTACATAGGACTACTTTCGAATAAACCTCAGATCATGGCAGATCAAACTGCAAAAACATTTTTTTCCAATTACCCATTACATCCAGTTCTTGGTGCACAGGATGATATCCCATTAAAACCTCACCCTTGGGGCCTTGAAAACATATCAAAAAAATGGAACTTACTTCCAGCACAAATCGCTTTTGTAGGAGATTCTGTTATTGATGTGCAAACTGCAAAAGCATTTGGTGCAGTTTCAGTTGCCGTTTCGTGGGGTTTCTGTAACGCTCCCGTCCTTGCCAAGCAACAACCAGATTTTTTGATTCATACTCACCAGGAATTCATCCATACCCTTTTCAATCCTGCTCAAGAATCTGTATAAAGTGTACCCCAAAAACTGGAGACCTATTTAAGTTAACTTTTAGAAATTGGCTATACTGTACATATGTTACAGTTGCAAAC
>ERZ795048.1205-NODE-1205-length-24300-cov-37.850980_pt1 | contig 24300 bp, 26 predicted proteins | sample MGYA00375132_ERZ795048 | MGnify/ENA primary metagenome ERZ795048 (study PRJEB30177, sample SAMN05720225) | activated sludge metagenome | isolation source: Anaerobic digester | place: Hong Kong | collected 2014-12-17 ... | reverse complement strand
GGATAGACCAGATCAGAGAAGTATTTGAAGGCCCCTTCCGCATTATCTATTATATTAAGGCTGATTGTATTGAGGTGCTTGCTGTTATACATGGAGCACAGAATGTGCTTTCGGATGATGAAGCTTCAGAGTGATCCCGGCACAGAGGGGGGATAAATCAGGTTTCTGAAACAAAAAACTGGCGATGTGCTCTCGCCCTGAGCAGTTCGACAGGCTCACTGACCACCCGCCGAAGGGTTAGCGAACGGGCTTCGACAATTATGCGATGTGCGAGGGTGTGGAACAGAGGTTCAGGCACTTCGACGGGCTCAGTGACCAGGGGAGTGTTTAGGGCACTCACTGGCGCATCAGGCAAAGGGCAAAGGAGCTAAACTCAAGCCTGACATAAAGATGTGAATAAGCATCAAACCCTTTTAACCTACTTTTTGTACTTTTTCATCAAAAACAATTTTTTCGGCAGTAGCTTTTTCATATAGAGTTTCGGGGGCAATATCAATTTCACCATTATTCCAGGTAAGAGTACCATAATCTACGCTGAACTTTTTAAAGATTTCTAAAGATTTGAGAGGTTTGAAAATTTCCCCCTCTGAAATATAATCAGCAAGATTAACAATCCCGGTTTTACCGTTTGTAAATTTTAATTTAATTCTATACTCCTCTATGTAAACAGCATCAATGACATTAAAATACATATAGCCTCCTATTTAAGCGGTTCGATTTTAAAAGTTGGTTTCCTGCTGCATGCAAGTTCCCAGTTTTTCATCAATTCCGGTTTATGAATTGCTGCCCATTCGATAGTGAGGGCAAGAGCTTTCGGAGGAAAACTGCCGGCAAGAATTCTGAAGTTTTCTATATCCATGAGAATTTCAAATTCATTATAATAAGCATGAAAATGCGGAGGTGCATGATCATCTGTAAAAATTCTCACAATAATACCATAAAATCTGCTTATCTCCGGCATGTCTGCTCCTGCTTATAAAATTACATTAAATTTATATGATGCAAATAAAAGAACAAGTAAAATTATTAAAAAATAATACTGAGCTTAACCTGTTTTACTTTAATGCTCACGGCGATGTATGCCGGGGATATTGAAGGGGCAGAAGAAGTTTTGGAAGCGGGGAGTGTTCAGGGCACTCCCTTTTTTAGTTTCTTCGTCTTTGACTGAAAACATATCAGCGTTGATTAAAATTGTACCGACATTGACTGAATTTATATCAGCTTCAATACAAATTACATCAAGCTCAATATAATTTACATCAACATCGACTGAATTTATATCAATTTCAATTGATTATACATTGAATTCAATGCAAAAAGTATTGACGCTGATTGAAATTGTATCAGTTTCAACTGATTTTATATTGAATTCAATACAAAATGTATCGGCGCTGACTGAAATTATATCAAGTTCAATTGAAATTATACCGGCTTCAATATAAATTACATCAGCACTGATATAACAGTCTTTGACGTACCGGACCTCCCCTGAAGTTTTTTACCGCTGCTCATAAGCTCCTATATCATAGTTCCCCGTGCGGGGTGTTCCTTCAATATCGCGGCTGAAATCAGCCACTGACACACCCTTTTTTACAACAGCATCAATGGCGCGCGCAGGGCGCAGGTTCCCCCTTTTCGCGTCAGTGAACCATTCCGCCCTGGCATCTGTTATGTTTGATCCAACCTCCGCGCTGCCGCCGTTACGCGAAGTTATAACACGGTTGCACAGGTTGTTCATTATTACGCTCCCAATGGTGTTGAACCTGTACTCGATGGCGTTTCTGTATTCTGAATCTATGTAGACCGTATTGTTAAGAACCCGTGCTTTCTGCGCAGCGCAGAGATATATTCCCGTGTCGCGCACCACATGCACCGAATTGTTGCTGATGCGTCCTCCAAAATGCGGGCTGTTGTCAAGCCCGAACATTATTCCACGGTCACAGTTTATTATTATGTTTGAATCGACTATTGTTCCCTCTGATCTGTTCCAGAAGTGTATGGCCCCTTCAGTAAGACGTGATTCCGGGCTCAGAATATTTCTGAATGTATTTTGAGTCACACTCCAGTCGCGGCCACGGTGAATGTCTATACCGCCGCAGTAATACTGGAATGCTTTACCCGCAGTGTATTCAAAAAGAGATCCGGTTACAATTCCGTTATCGCAGTGCATGTCAGGTTTGTTTTTATCGAATGATCCCTTGATCATCTGCTCGCGGCAGTTGAAAAAACGCACATTACTTATAAAAATACCGTCCGCATCCCTCTCTCCGTGCACCTGTATTCCGTGGTTTTTAACCTCTCCCAGTGAAAGGTCCATCACGCGGAAATTTTTCCCCGCGACCTGGAAGATGCCGTAAACCGTTCCGTTCATCCCCGCGCCTTTGAGTATTACCGAGTCCCTTTCCCCTGACTCGCTTCTATAGCATATGTGATCACCGGTAAGCCACAGCGATTTAGTAAGCGCGTATATCCCCGGTTTGATGATAACCATAACGTCTCCGCTTTTGGTATCTCTCTCAGTGGCCATAAGCTCTTTAACATTGCTCACGTAAATTGTACGCGAATATTTTTCATTTATAATGGCGCTGTAATTCTCAACTGCCGATAGGTGGTGCGGGATATTTAATGCGGTACAGAACACAGCAAAAAAAACTGAAATTATTATTTTTTTCATAATGAACGCCTCAGATTTTATTGATTCCAGGTATGGGTTACATATATTCAAATATAATAGAATATATGTAATAATAAAAATATTTTACAGGTTGCACAAAATTGCTGAAAATATACTGATAGACCTGTTACGATACTTTACTTTGCACGGCAGGAGATCCCTGCAGGATAAAAAGATTATCACATTTTCAAGATTTATTCAGGAATCGCAACATGACTGAAACATTACGTAAAACCGGTTTAACAATATGGCAGAAAAAGAAGATCTCCGCTACATAGAAAAAATTGAAAAAACCGTGGGACTGGCAATAAACCGCTACTCCCTCATTGAAGGGGGTGACCGTGTTGCAGTTGCTCTCTCAGGAGGAAAGGACTCCCTTGTACTACTCGATACTCTTGCCCGCAGAAGGAGAAGGCTCCCTGTCACTTACGAACTTTTTGCAGTTCATATATTCATAAAAAATATAGGCTACGAATCTGACGTAAACTTTATGCGGGAGTTCTGTTCATCACTAAATGTACCCTTTCAACTTATTGAGATGGAGGCTGACCTCACCATTGACCCCGGCAAATCAAAATGTTTTGTCTGCTCATGGCACAGGAGAAAAGCCCTCTTTAATTTTGCGGAGGAGATGAACTGCGGAAAACTTGCCCTTGGGCATCATCTTGATGACGCAATAGAAACACTGATGATGAACATGATGTACAGCGGAATAACAAGTTCCCTCCCCCCTTCCCTCTCCATGTTCAGCGGAAGACTTCATATGATAAGACCTCTTATACTTCTTGAAAAAAGAGAGATTGACAGATATGCTGAGATAAGGGAATTCCCTGCAGAAGTAAAACGCTGCCCTTATGGAGAAGATACAACAAGAATCAAAGCCCGCGAGATGATAGAGCAGATGACATCAGGAAGCAGTGCAGTAAAAAAAAGCATCTTCCGCAGCATGTCCAATATTCACAGGGAGTACCTGCCGGATTGATCAATCCGGGAGATTATACCCGCACCCTTCATATGGGCTGATATTCTCCTCCTCCGCAAGATGTGTGACATCCTCGTAGTACGGGAAGTCCCTGCACATGCGGGGCCTGATTGGGTGTATCGAACATCCCGGAAGTCCGTCAGAGCCGATGGAGTAATGTTTGCACCTGTAGTGATACGGCAGGTCCGCGTCGGGCTCCTCAAATAAGAATGTAAGCATGGGGTATATGAGGTATATCTCTGAAAAGTTAGGGTCAATCTGCTTCGTTTTTTTCCAGTATCCGTAGGCCTTTTCAAGGAGTTCAGGGGACTCAGCAAGCATCACATCCTGGCAGCATTTTCCGCACCTGATACAATCTCCCATAAAAGCCCCTGTTTCCCCATATTATAAATAATGCAAGTTTAACTGTTAATCTGAAATGTACCCCTCTACTTATCAATAAAAATTTTGTAATTCAATCTATTTCTTGACAAAACCTTGCTCTAAAAATTATGACCTCCTTTAACAATTCAAGTTTTTTGTTGCTTTATAACTCTTACTTATCTATTAATTTAATAACATTTCTTACCTGAAAAAGGAGATTACTGATGACCACCAGAGACGGATTTTCCGCAGAAGAGATATTTACCCAGCCCACAGGCTATGCCTACAATGACTTTATAATACTCCCCGGATATATCGATTTTGCCCCTGATGACGTAAACCTTGAAACAAACCTAACACGCAATATTAAAATCAAAAGCCCCTTTATATCAAGTCCCATGGATACTGTTACAGAGGCGGACATGGCAATAGGGCTCGCGCTCTGGGGCGGAATCGGGATCATCCACTACAACAATACAATCGAGCAGCAGGTTGAGGAGATCCGCAAGGTTAAGAGATACGAAAACGGCTTCATTAACAATCCACTTGTTCTTTCTCCTGAACACAGGATCAGTGACATAGACATGATTAAAGCGCGGTACAATTTCTCCGGTATACCCATTACTGAAAACGGGCACCTGAATTCAAAGCTCATAGGGATTGTAACAAACAGGGATATAGATTTTGAAAAAGACCGCACAAAAAAACTTTCCGAAATAATGACTAAAGATCTTCTCACTGCTGAGGAGGGGATAACTCTCTCTGACGCGAATAAAATACTCCGTTCATCAAAAAAAGGAAAACTCCCCATTGTTGACAAAGAGGGGAGACTTGTGGCGCTCATGAGCCGCAATGATCTTCTGAAAAACAGGGAGTTCCCCCTCTCCTCCAAGGACGGGAAAAAACAGCTCCGGGTGGGAGCAGCAATCTCTACAAAAGAGGAATCAAAGGATAGACTTGCAGCTCTCCATGAAGCGGGAGTTGATGTGGTAGTAATAGACTCTGCACAGGGGAACTCAATTTACCAGGTGGAGATGATTAAATTCATCAAATCAAAATACCCTTCAATTGATGTAATAGGGGGTAATGTTGTTACAGAGGAACAGTGCAAAACACTTATAAACGCCGGAGCTGATGCCCTGAGAATAGGTATGGGCCCTGGATCAATATGCACAACCCAGACAACCATGGCAGTTGGACGTCCGCAGGCAACTGCAGTTTACCGCACAGCGCGATATGCCAACAAACAGGGTGTCCCTGTAATTGCTGACGGGGGGATAGCCAATATAGGTCATATATCCAAGGCCCTTGCTCTTGGAGCTTCCACTGCAATGATGGGTTCAATGTTTGCCGGCACAAAAGAAGCCCCCGGGGAATACTTCTATGAAAATGGTATTCGTCTGAAAAAATACAGGGGGATGGGTTCTCTTGAAGCAATGGAAGCCGGCGGTACAAACAGGTATTTTGCAGAGGAGTCAAAAGTGATTGTTGCCCAGGGTGTCTCAGGCGCGGTTATAGATAAAGGCTCACTTAATGATTATATCCCCTATCTCCTTCAGGGCCTAAGGCACTCCTTCCAGGACATGGGAATCCGTAATTTAACGAATCTTCATGAGTCTCTCTATTCCGGCGAATTAAGGTTTGAAATACGCTCCCCCATGGCACAGAGAGAGGGGCATGTTCATGACATGTACTCATACAAGGAACCGCAATATATGTAATTTTTAATGAACTTTTACAGGTTAAAAGTTCACTCAAATAACAAAAACGAGGCGGTAAGGCTATAAATTTTAAAACTAATATAGTCTTCCCGCCTTTTTTTATCCCTGATTAATAGACACGCCCCGGCGCATAAATTCATTTCCTTAATAAATCTATGCCCGCCACCCCCATAGAGCGTAGCTGAACTTTATATTTTTATAAAGGTTTAATTACATTAGTAATCCCCCTTCGGGGGAAGCCGGTAGAATTTTATAGAATATTAATGATTTTATCGGCTGGGGGCTGGATAAAAATCATTATGCCCGATAATTAATGCCCGCCAACACTCCCTCCTCCAATTAATAAAAAAAAGTCTTGAATAAACTTTGTGAACTTTTATAATTAACAATGTTATTATACAAAATTATAAATAAGAAGTGACTGAAATATGAAATCAAAAGTCAGCTTTTCAGAAAACAGTATTAATGTTAAAACTCCGATAATGATGCTGTTTACTATTGCAAGTACAGGGGCAATTGCACTTGCAACAGGCGTTTATATCCTTCACGATATTCATGTTATTGACCACCTTCTCATTGGATTCGGTATTATATTTCTTTTTGGAGGGCTGTTCCTTTTATTCAACTCCAAATACTATAAGATAGTTATCAATGAGGAACCGGGTTACCTGAGCCTTGTTGAGTCAACGGGGTGGGATATCTCTCCATTAAAAATCCCTTTTAAGTATTTCAACGAGATTGTTATCCAGTACCTTATAAACAGGGATAAACCTGAATACGAAATAATGCTCCGGAACCGATACGGTTCGCTGATGCTTGTTGCGCGCATTTATGATGAGGCAAAAGCTCTTTCGTTCAGCAGCAAGTTTGAAAAAACCATGGGTCTCAGGGTTACAATGAACAGCGAGATACCATCTGACCTTGTTGACAGACGCCACCCGTTCAGCCCTTATGCAATAGTTATCCCGGACAGTTCCAGTATTAAAATTTCAGATAAACGTGATTCCTCTGAACTTACATGGAAGGTAAAATACAACCCGATCCAGGTAGCTTTCATGTTCTGTATCTATTACGGGTTTTTTCATATTATACATTTTGCGGCTGTCCCCTCTGGCGATATAAATCCTCTTATGGCAGGAGTTGTTTATACATTCCTGGGAATACTTCTTTCTATTCTTATTACAATTATTCTTTCAATTCTTTTAGGTACATACCATTTAATAACAGGGAAAGAGTCTGTTACATATTTTCATAAAATATTCGGGCGCAGATACGGCGAGATGGAGATGAAGAAAACAGATATTGCCCTTGTAAGGAGCTCCATTGATCTCGGGACAGAAGAGATACTCCTTGTAAGCAGAAAAGGGATTGCATCCCTTAACAACCTTATTAAAAAATTCAGTACCGGGGAAGCTAATTTCAAGAACATGATAGATATTTCTGACCTGAAGGCTTTCAAGGATGAAATGATGAGACTTAACGTCAGCAATATGAAGCTCGCAGAGAAACTGTATATTGAACAGTTTTTAATGAAGAACCTGTAATCCCCTTTTAAAACTTTCAGCAAACTCACCCCGGGCCATCTACCCGGAAATTTATAATATTAATACACGGTCAGAATTATTATGATAGGAAAACTTAAGGGTGCTGTTGAAGACCTGAAACCCACAGAAGTAATTATCGATGTTAATGGAGTCGGATTTGAACTTACTATCCCCTTCTCCACTTATGAAAAAATTCAGGGAGAAAAACATGCGACTCTCCTTGTATTCACCATGCATAAAGAGGATCAGTTCAGGCTCTTCGGATTTCACTCAAGAATTGAGAAGGACATATTTAAATCACTACTCGCTGTGAGCGGCATAGGGCCCTCAATGGCCATATCACTTCTCTCAGGGATGACACCGGAAAACCTTATTGAAAGTGTAAAAAACGGAAACATCAGCGCACTGACAAAGATCCCGGGGATAGGGAAAAGCAAAGCTGAGAAACTTATCTTTGATCTTAAACGGAAACTCCCTCAGCTTGAAAGAATATCCGGCCCTGTTTCCGCGGCCTCATCAGACAGGCATGATGCTGTGGAGGCCCTTGCAGCTCTTGGTTTCGATGAAAACAAAGCTTCGGCCTGCGTTAATGAAATTCTCAAATCATCAAAAGATGCCACCCTTGAAGATATAATAAAACAGGCTTTGAAACTTCTCGCTTAATGTCACTCTTTTTTATTGACAGAATAAGAGTACTGTCTTATTAGAATCTTAATTACAACTGACGTCTTATCAAGAGCGGCGGAGGGACTGGCCCGGAGATGCCGCGGCAACCACTGGCAACGGTCAGCAGGTGCTAACTCCAGCGGATAGAACAGGTTTCGTTGTATCCGGAAGATAAGACAGCTGGTTTGACACATAAACCGCTGTCTGTTATGAAGGCGGTTTTTTAATGACTAAAAAAGAAAAAGAACCTGAACATAATTCAATTGGAATTGTAAATACTGAATACTTTACATTCTGTGAACCACCACATCCGTTAAAACTGAGTAACGGCAGAAAACTCGGGCCTGTAACTCTCGCATATGAAACCTACGGAACTCTTAACGAAAATAAAAGCAATGCTGTTCTTATACTGCACGCCCTGTCAGGAAATGCTCATGCCGCGGGTTATCACTCTGATAAAGATAAAGCCCCCGGGTGGTGGGACACATATATCGGCCCGGGGAAAGCTTTTGATACGGATAAATATTTTATTATCTGCTCCAATGTAATAGGAGGGTGTTCCGGATCAACAGGTCCGGCTTCATTAAATCCCTCATCAGGTAAACCGTACGCCCTGGACTTCCCCATGGTCACAATAAGCGACATGGTTAACGCGCAGAAAAAACTTATAGACCACCTGGGTATTAAAAAACTCCTCTCTGTTGCCGGGGGCTCAATGGGCGGCATGCAGGCTCTGCAATGGACAATATCCTACCCGGATATGGTTGAATCCTGCATAGGGATCGCCACATCTGCCTCTCTCTCAGCCCAGGGTATAGCACTTAACGAGGTGGGGCGCCAGGCCATATTCAATGACCCTAAATGGAACGGGGGAAACTACTACGATTCATCTTTTCCAAAGGCCGGCCTTTCTCTTGCAAGAATGATCGGCCACATAACGTACCTCTCAGAAAAACATATGCATGAAAAATTCGGAAGGAAATTTCAGGATTCAGCAAACGCGGGGAATGACATGAACCCGGAGTTCATGGTGGAATCCTATCTCCGACACCAGGGTGTAAAATTTGTTGAAAGATTCGATGCCAATTCATACATATATATAACACGGGCCATTGACCATTTTGATCTCAGGGCGGATTACGGTGACAGCCTTACTGCAGCTTTTGAAAACGTAAGCGCCAACTACCTGATCATAAGCTTTACTACAGACTGGTTATATCCCACCGGCAACTCCAAGGAGATTGTCAGGGCGCTGAGAGTTAATGGGAAGAATGTTAACTATACTGATATAGAAACTGATAACGGTCATGATGCTTTTCTTCTCCCCAATGAACTCCTGGAGAAGAATATTAAAAATTTTCTTAAAAGTGAATTAAAGAAGAGTGAAATATAAATGGAAGAGCTGAAAATCGGTTACGACCTTGTAATAGACGAGATACCTGAAGGTTCCAGGGTGCTTGACCTTGGATGCGGTGACGGCACTCTTCTTAAGCTGCTGCAGGAACAGAAAAACATCAGCGGTTTCGGTGTTGAAATATCTGAAGAGGGGGTCAGCCAGTGCGTTGAAAAGGGCGTTTACTGCTACCAGGCTGACATTGACGAGGGCCTTAGTGATTACAGGGACAACTCCTTTGACTACGTTATTCTTAACCAGACAATACAGAACACAAAGCGCCCCGATTATGTAATAAAAGAGGTGCTTCGCATCGGGAAGAAATCCATAGTCAGTTTCCCTAATTTCGGTTACTATAGAACCAGGGCATACCTGATGTTTAAAGGAACAATGCCTGTGAGCAAGCTTCTTCCATACCAGTGGTATGACTCACCTAACATTCACCTGCTTACAATAAAGGATATGATCCGCATGGCGGAGGATTTTTCTTTCAGTATTATCTCTGAAAAACATTTTTCATTATCAGGTGTAGACAGATCAAATGTAATCAGTATCGCACCCAATCTCATGGCGGAGTATGGATTCTTCGTTATAACTTCAATTGAAAGTTGACATTATCCAAAAATTATATTTCATTTAAATACAGCCCCCGCACCCCCGAAGGGGGCAAAGATAATAGAGGAGATGAAGCAGCGTAATTCATCTTTATTTTATAACTATAATTTTTAAAGAGTTTTTATCTCCTCATAAAGCTGTTTTAAAATTAAATGAATAATAAACCGGAGATTTAAAATGGAAGAGAAAAAGAACGCTGACGAAATAATCAAAATGCATGTAATTTTCGCAATGACTGCGGGGGCTATTCCACTCCCAATGGCTGACCTTGTGGCAGTATCAGCAATTCAATACGATATGATCAGGCAGCTTGCTGAACTATATGGCGCGGATTACGATTCAAACAAGGGAAAAACCCTGGCTTCATCAATGATGGGAGCTGCCGTTGCACGCATAGGTTCAAGCCTCATAAAAGCAATCCCCGGCGTGGGCACACTGCTTGGTATCGGTTCACAGGTGATCACATCAGGGGCAACAACTTACGCAATGGGGAAGATTCTTGATTCTCATTTTGCAGGGAAAGGATCAATTGACAGTTTCAACCTGGATTCAGTAAAGGCTGAGTACAATGACCTTCTTAACAAAGGGAAAGAATACGCGAAGAATCTCAAACAGAGCATAAAGAAAGAGGATGTCTTTGTTACCATCGAAAAACTCAGTCAGCTTAAAGCAAGCGGAGCGATTTCTGAAGAGGAGTTCCAGAAGACTAAAGAGAAGCTCCTTTCAAAAATAAGCTGAAAGCAATCAATATACTTCCACATAAAAAAACCGCCAGAGACATGGCGGTTTTTTTATAGTAATTACCTGTTATCAGTAATCCTTCAAAGTCTCCTGAATCCCCTTATGTATCTCATACCAGAACTCAAGAGCTGCTTCATGCTTGTCCTTCTCAAATTCCGCGATCCACTTTTCAAGCTCAGGGTGTTTTTCTCCATCAACGTCCCTTTTTCTTATAAGGAACCTGTAGACAAAATCTATATTCCTTTCGCTCTCCCAGAATACAGAGGAGTTCCTGCTGTTCATTCTTGCAGCAGCACGGGAGATCTTCTGCAGGTATTCATCCTGAAGTCCGAATAATGAGCCCATAACCTCCGGTATCATCTCCTCTGCCCACTTCCTGTGAAATCTGCATGTTCCCATATTATCAAGAATCAGCTCCTTTTTGAACCTTTCAGCATCCTGCCGTCCAAGTTCTCTTGGAGGATAAAACTCCTCACCATAATGCATAAAATATTTACCCATAATAGCCATGGGGGAGAGAGCCCCCGGAGTCCAGTACTGGTTGGGCACCATCCACCCGTTCCTTGCGAAACCGTTTGTCACAAACCTGTTCATTATTTCCGGGCTTTTTGCTCCAGCAAGCCTCCTTGCCAGTTTCCTGGCTCCTGCCTGGAGATCCATCACTCCCCTTTTATGAATAATCGAGTCAAGAATTTCACACCCTATATCCGCATTATTCATTGAATCTGCAACAACGTCAAAATTATCAGGATCAAAATTCGGTTTTCTTTCAGAAATACCAAGGTCCTCGCATGTAACAAGTCCGTCCGCAAGGCAGTCAAGCATCCACGCAACAACCCCGCCAGCGGATATTGCATCAAAGCCGTACATGTCGCAGTGATGATTAAGCTTTTCAGCAGCCCGCTGATCAAAAATCCCGGAGAGCGGCCCCATTGTCTGGTATGGCTCATAATCCTTTTTGTAAATATCGTTCATCTTCTTGCATACTGCAACACATGGCTCACCGCAGGTTTTCTGCTTCTGAGGTTTAATTGTCTCTTCATTAAACTGCTTGAGATAGTGATTCCTTACAAATTTTTCATGCACCTCAAGTCGCTTCTCTTCGGTCCAGTAAATGCTGCGGTAATTGAATGAAAGCATCCTTCCACCTAGAGTAGCATAATTCACACCAAAAGTTCCGCCTGTATCCATGTTGGGCTCGAACCTGTATTTAGCTGTTGCCTCAAGATCCTTGGCCGCCAGCTTTTTGTTGTACTTGTCAACAAACCACTGGTCAGCAACCTTCCTGTCCCTGAAGTCCTCATCAATAAATGTACCGCCATAAATTACAGCAACAATCCCGTGCTCCTGAAGCATCTTTGAGCCAAAGCCTCCGCGTCCGGCCCATGTATCAACAAAACTAACCTCACCCTTCTTTATAGGCATGGATGCAATGGCTCCGATTCCTGTGACAGCAGCAGCAGGCCCTGTAACAAGTATCCGGGGATCATTATCATAATATTTTCCGAATCTTTCATAAGTATAGTCAGTGAGAGAGTAGATCCCTTTACGCCCGGATTTCCAGATTTCTCCAATTTCCACAGGATGTACCCCGACCTGAACCTCCTCTCCATGTATCCTGTTCAGATACAGTATTGAAGGCATTGGAGCTTTACTTGTGAGAGCTAACATATCAATACCGAGGTTATTGAACACAAGGCCCGCTCCACCCATTGTTGAAATATAAAAACCTGCCCAGCCCGGAGAGAAACCTGTAACTATCAGCCTGTTTGAACCGGGGAAAATTGATCCCGCCAGGAGTCCTGTCCCTATATTAAGACTGTCATATCGCCTTGAAAGATGAAGCCCCAGATCTACGGGCCCGAAAAAATCACCAACCTTGTAGCGGTTCACCCTGTAAAACCCGCTGCTTACATCAACCACCAGTGTTTTAAGATATGTATTCATAAGAACCCCCGGGCTCCCTTAATTTTTCTGCAATATCCAAATTAAATTAATTACTGCCGGAGAAAAAATCAACCAGATTAAATCACTTTTCCCGTGATACACAGAAAAGATTTTTTTGTTATGCCATTAAAGACATGTTATAAAAATTTTTAAAATAAAGAATCCCGCATTTAAACGCGGGATTCAGGTAAAATTTTAAACTCGCAGTTCCATATCATGTATCATCTTCGGAGAGAGTGATAAGCCAGTCATCTTCAGTAAGAGAAAACACTTTGCTCTTCGGTGGATTCACGTATATGCCGAAATTTTTTGTGATATCGGTCTCCTCACTCTTAAGGCGCACGCCAAAACATGTTTCATTTCTTTTAATTGCCGCGGCACAAAGCTCTCCAAATGTAATGCTTTCCGGTATCCGCTTGAGAAACCTTGAAACAGGCTTAACGTAGACCTCGCTCCCCTCCTCGCTGAAAAGATCATCATATATCATGAGAACATCCGGCTCCTCAGATACCTGGGCATATATCTTGGAAACAAACTGGTTGGAGATAAGAAAATCCTTAACTCCCGCCTCCTGTATAACTTCAATATTTTCAGAATCAGCAACCTCCGTTATCAGCTGTGTTTTCGTCTCTTTCTTTAATGAGTTTTTAAAGTAGCTCCTGAACTGAAGGAGAGTTGCTATTGTTTCTGAATCACGCAGTTCTGAATCTCCGCCGTCTCCTGAGAGTATTATCACGTTATCATACTGTTCCGGTTTGAGTTTTTCAATTGTTGCAGGAAAATGGATATTACCCACCATGAGTTTCATCTTTATCCCCGGATTATTCTTCTGAATCGATGCAAAATCCTTCTTCATATATTCAAATATTTCAGGAACAACAACATCAATTCGTGAACCTTTTGCGAGATAGTTTCTGTATTCAGCAAGTATTGTGGGAGTTTTTCCGCTCCACCCCACAATAAGCTGGTTCTCTACAGATTTAGGATGAGGCATGTAGCCTTTTGACTCCGGCGGGTTTACAGGAACCGGCTCTTTCAGAAATTTTATCACTGAATCATCTTCAGCGAGAACAATGATTTCATCATCACCGCATACTTCGTCAGGCGGGGGATTGAGTTTTATAGTCCCGTCACTCATCCTGAGTCCCAGAACAGAACAGTCAGAAAAGCGGAAGATTACCTCAGAGTATTTCAATCCCTTAACACCACCATCCGGTTTATAAAAATAAAACTCACACCCTTCGAATCCAACGAGGTTATCATAAACCTGCGCGAGGCCTGAAACACGGGATGTCTGGACCATTAGTTTTGCCAGTATTGAATGCTCATCAAGAAGTGAAATTTTTTCAGGCAATATGTTCTTTGCCAGGTTCCGCATATTTTTGTAGTGAAACTCAGCAATTATCGGCGGGGCATTTTCCTCTCCAGTGCATGAAATTAATGCAAGAATTGTTTTAAGCACCCTTGCATCAGCAAGGGTCTTCTCGTCATCTCCTGCATCTACTGCCGCATCATTTAATATAACAACCGATTTAGCCCCAGGGGCATTTACTTTGCGCAGCATAAATATACTGGACGTGGAACCTGACCGGGTTACAATCCTTGTATTCTTTGAATCAGGGAGACGTTCACGGAAAAAGTCATCCATTTCATCTTTCTCTTTCTCTGCCAGTACAGCAATAGCAGGATTCTTTTCTGATTCATTTGCAATCACAAGCTCTCTTATTATCTCCAGAACACGGTCTCCGAAACCGAGAATAAGGGTGTGATTCTTTTCTGCGACATTGCTCTTACCTTTACGTAGTTCCGCAAGCTTTGCCTCAAACTGGCTTGTAATAAAAGCCACTAAACTTGAAAAAAGTATTAAGCCGAAAAATACTGTTATAATACCTGTAATCTTATTCAGAATATTGCCGTCTGAATCCTCAGCTATTGCCCCGGCATCGGATATCTGAAGAAACTCACGCCAGAACTGGTCAAAGACACCGGTAAAGCCTTCCTGCGGAGCTATGATGTTTACAACAACCCGCACAACAGACATCAGTATAAATGCCCCTAAGAACAGAAGCATCAGTGCAGCAAATACAGAAAAGCCTCCTTTGGACATGAAGTTATCAAACCTGTACTGAAGCCTGGCCTTCAGATTCAACTCCTGATCACCCATGGAACCACTCCTTGAATAATAATATTACTGCCTGGATAAACCGGCAGAAATCTGAATTAAATTTACTGAAATTTTTGATGATAGTCAAATTTTCACATAGGATTTAATGAGGGATCTTCTTTTCTTTTAAACATCAAAAACAGTTTCAGCAACAAACAGATCATTCTCTTTATAAATACGGAGCCCATGCATTGTTACAGCCTTTACATCCACTCTGAAAATATGTTTCTCACGGATTATCTTTTCACCGGCAAGCCTGAAGCTGCATTTATAAACACTTTCGTTATCAGTAACAGAAATATTATCAGGGAGAAGGAGAAGACTCTCCGCATCCTTAAAAAAAAGAATTTCATTAAGAAACTCAAAGAAAAGAAGTTCAATATTATCCCCGGAGAGAACTCCTTCTTTTATTACAAGCGGAGAGATATCACCGGGATTCTCAACCATCTCGCTCATGAGTGCTCTGCCGCTTTTTACAAACAGTTCACTGTACGAAGCTCCTCTGACCCTCACAGCAACATCCGCGTGTGTTATATCTTCAATCAGTTCGTAATCCATACTATCCCTTGATATTACCCAGGGGAGTAAGCTTTGCCACAACACGCCCCAGGCCGCACTTTTCAGCAGAAGCAACAACTTCATCAACATCCTTGTAAGCGCCCCCGGCCTCCTCAGCAAGCCCTGAATATGAAGCAGTGCGTATATATATCCCTCTGGACTCCATGCTTTTCTGAAGCTCTCTACCGTTGAACCTGCTCTTAGCCTGGTGGCGTGACATTACTCTTCCGCTTCCATGCACTGTTGTGAAAAACGTTTTCTCCGCAGACTCTGTTCCGCACATAATGTATGAACCGGATTCCATGCTCCCCCCAATAAGCACAGGCTGACCGGCACTACGGTACTTCTCAGGGATATCCTGACTTCCGGGGGGGAATGCCCTTGTTGCACCTTTCCTGTGAATAAGGAGCTCTTTCAGTTTACCATTGACTTTATGCTTCTCGAGTTTAGCTGTGTTATGGCACACATCGTAAACAGTCTCCACACGAAGGCCGTTCTTTTTGCCGAATATATCGTGAAGAATCTCCGACACCCTGCTCTTAATAAGCTGCCTGTTGAGAAAAGCAATATTGATTGCGCAGTTCATTGCTTTGAAATATCTCTGCCCCTCATCTGAATGAAATGGAGCGCATGCCAGCTCCCTGTCAGGAGGGATATATCCGAACTTCGTCTGTAACGGTGAGAAACTGTGGAGATAATCTGTGGCAACCTGGTGCCCGAATCCCCTGCTCCCTGTATGTATCATTATTGCAATGGAGTTGTCCCCTTCAATTCCGAAAAGCTTAGCGGTGTCCCTGTCAAAAATATTACCCTTACGCGCAACCTGTATTTCAAGATAATGGTTCCCTGAGCCGAGAGACCCCACCTGGTGAGCGCCCCGCTCCCTTGCTTTTTTTGATACGCATTCAGGATCAGCACCGGCTATCTTTCCATTCTCCTCGCAGCACTCTATATCATTTTTATCGCCAAACCCGTTTTTTACTCCCCATTCCACACCGCCCATCATGGCATCATCAAACTTACCGCTTGAAAGAGAAATAATACCGTCAGAGCCCACGCCTGAAGGAATCCCCCTGAAAAAAGCGTCAACAATCTCTTTCATTCGTGGATGGACTTCATCATATGTCAGGTTTGTGGATAGCAGCCTCACTCCGCAGTTAATGTCAAAACCTATGCCGCCTGGAGATATAATTCCGTTATCCGGATCAATGGCAGCAACTCCGCCAATAGGAAAGCCGTACCCGGAGTGTCCGTCCGGCATACATGCAGCCTCTCCGATAATCCCCGGGAGTGTTGCCACATTTGTAATCTGTGTAAATACAGCTTCATCCATGTCATTGACAAGTGATTCAGAGGCGTATATCCTTGCAGGGACATTCATCCCTTTTTTAGCGTCAGAGGGGATCTCATAAATGTAATCATCAATTTTTCTTATAAGATTGCTTTTCATAACTTTACCTGATTAAATTTAAATAGAAATTCTTTCCTTCGAGGGAAAGACTGAGGGATATTGTTAATTTTATTCTATTATTGCTATAATAATTTAACAACATAATAGTGAGAGGTCAAACTTAAATAAAAACGCGCCGGTCAGTTCCGGCGCGTTTCATTCTGAGGCGTGTTTATATAATCAGTAAAAAATTTTAAATCATTTTTTTTCAGAATAGATAATTGTACCCACATGTTCTCCATTAAGAGCTTTCGTGATATTACCCTCCTCCAGCCCATTAATTATCTGGATTGAATCCACAACCTCACTATCCTGAAGTATTGTCAGACATACATGTTCAATGGCAAGATCAGGGAGATCCTTTTCAATTAGCTCTTCAGCGCTTATCTTCGGTATAAATACCGCATCTGGATTCTTTTTCGGATCATCAGTAAAGAGACCCTTCTCATCCTTGATAAATATACAGCTTTTAGCCCCTATAAGGTCAGCAAGGATTATTGTACCTGAGTCAGTCCGCAGGCTGGGAATTCTTCCATTTTTTGAAGGGATAGAAAAAAGATCGTAAGGGGGCATTGCCGGTATTACAGGTATAGCTCTCTGATCATAGTAGAGGGACAATTCAAGAAGCTGGTCTGCTCCTATCTGGATTCCTCCCCACCGGGAAAGCAGAGTGGCAACCATGAGAGCGTTCTGTTCAGATATGGCGCTGCCGAATTTACCCATCATACCAGTGGGCATCCCCAGTTCCATTCCAAGTGAATAGATATGCCTGCTCCTTGTACCGCCGCCTGTAGTGATAAGCATCTTATGCTTATCCCTGTTCTCACCGATCTCCTTTACAATCTGCGGCAGTGCTTTTGCCCCCCTGTCGGAAATTGACTGGCCGCCAACCTTCATTATATTTACGTCAGGGAATAGTCTCTGCTGCGGGGCAACATTCAGATTGGTCAGAAGGTCTTTCCCCATAAGACTTTCACCCATGAGCTTACTCTTTATATGCAGACGTTTACCGTCCTTTTCACGTATCAATGCCATAATTTCATCTCCACAGTTATTATCATACTGAATATAATCAAATTACAAAGCTATTCGCCGCAGAAAAATATATCTGCTAAAAATTTTATCTGCAACTATAAACCAGAAAGAAAAATAATCAGTCGCCGTGTTTCTTTGTCTTTCTGTCGCTTGACAGAAGAACAAGCTCTGCGCCTGTGGCAGCAGCAATCTCCTCAAGTTCAGATTTCCTGAAGTGCTCTGAAACAAACTGGAGTTCCATATCATAAACAGCTGCAACAGCGAATCTCGGTTTCTCTTCACCCTTTTCTACTTTCCTTCTTTCCCTGTAAAAAATTTTTCCAGCCATGATTTTTCTCCTTAATAAATATCATTAATCCCTCTTAATTTATAAGGATAATCTTTTCAACTCTTTGTTACTTAACCGTTTTACACCTGTTATTTGATATTTACTGTTTCCTCTTTTATAATAATAAAAAAGGGTTATAATTATTAATTATAACCCTTTAAAATAATAAATGAATTCAAAAAAGAAAAAACAAACTTTTAATCTTTAAAACTTACAGCAGAAAAAAAATTAATTTTTTTAATATTTCCTGATTTCCTCTTTTGAAAGATTTATCCATTCAGAATTCTCCCCCGTTTTTCTTTTAACCGGAAGAATACAGCGTCCTCCAAGAAGTACTGTTTTTATCCTTTCATCAAGTATAAGAGTTTCTCCGGGATTAATTACCCTCCCGCAGACCTCTCTTACTTCATCAATATCATAATTACAGGTAAGTGTTTCAGCAGTAATCAGCCGATCGGTCTCTTTTACCTCAAGCCACCCTTTAAATCTCCCGTTATTCCCGCCAAGACGGAGACCCACCCCTGCAATAGCACCGATTACTCCCCCACCCGTACCTCCGTGTTCAGAGAGATGAATCCCTGTTTCAGTTGCAAGCTTATAGGCAAGCTCCTTCGTTAGCACCCTGCATGTGGCATCACATCCAAAGCTTATAAGCTTCTCCCTTTCATTTATACTCTCAGCGACAGCAACGCAAAGCCCCGGATCAGAACCTTCTGCACTCATCTTTTCAAGGAGCTCACCTGCATAACGAATCATTTCGTCAATATAACATGTTTCAATTTCACATGTAAAACACATGGTACTGTTATGAGAAGTATAAGGGATATCATCAGAGACAAAAAGCTGGTGCCGGGTGATACGGGAAGTTTTCCCTCCAAAAAGAGTTTCTATATCGTGTCTGAGAATCTCGGCAAGGTGCCCTGTTCCTTTACTTTCGAGATTGTCTGTGTCGTCTATGCAAACAAGAATTTCAGCCATTTTTTAAATCCTTAAATAGGTTTATTATTAAAAATTTTTATTTAGGGTTATAGTCAAATACAATTATTCTTTAAAAAAAGAATAATTCTTTTATTTTTTAAATACTCCTCTTTTACTGCGCATTAATATACAAATAAGGAATATACCAATCACTCAATATTTAATTGACACTCCCCATCAATCGCATTATTCTCATAATTATAAGCTGATTTTAAAATTTCAGTCGTATTAACAGAGAAACCGGAAAGCCAAGGCGATACGATATAATAAAAAATTTCTTATTATATCTCTCAAAATTCATCCATTCAGGTATCCCTCCTGCTTTTCTCTGTGCCTAAGTATCTTTTTTTTACCGATAAATAATTATCAGGAGGAACCCGATGCCCGCAGAAAATATGAGCACAAGAGAAGTTGCAGACTACCTTGGAATAAATGAAAAACAGGTCTATGCTCTTATCAAAGCTAAAAGTATTCCATGCACACGGGTAACGGGAAAATGGGTCTTCCCGAAAAGGCTTATTGACAGGTGGATTACAACAAGCGCGCTCAAGGAAGGGCCTGTCATTGATGAATCTGCAAGAAGCGCCTCAGAAGATCTTTTTGCAGCAGGAAGCAATGATCCTGTTCTGGACATAGTAATCAATCATATGAAAAACGGAGATCCAGGAACACATATCTTTTCCTCTGTTACGGGAAGCACTGAAGGTCTGCGGCTTCTCGGCACAGGGTTAACGGACATCGCCTGGTGTCACCTCGCGAATCCTGTCACAGGTGAATATGACCTGGATATGCTTGCCAGTCTCATTCCGCATAAAAAGATAGCCATAGTTCACCTCTTCCAGAGAGAACTGGGATTTCTCCTCCCCCCTGATTCAAAGGAAAAAACCATGAACTTTTCAATTATTGCAGAGAACAAACTCCGATTTGTCAACAGGCAGGGAGGCTCAGGCACAAGAGTTGTAACGGATAAAATTCTTGCGGAGGAGAATATAAACCGGGAGTCTATTGATGGATACATTTCAGAAGTGAACACTCACCTTGAAGTGGGTCTTATGATAATCAACGGAGAGTGCCATACCGGAATTGCAACAAGCGCCATTGCAAAAATCCTGGGGCTGAAATTCATTCCTCTCATAAAAGAAAACTTTGACATGGTAGTTCTGCAGGAGACTTTTTTCAGGGACGAGGTGCAGAATTTCATCGAAACGCTGAACTCTGACTCTTTCCGCAAAATGGTTTCACACCTGGGAAACTACGATTTCAACAGGTCCGGCAAGATTATTTTTTCAACACCATAAGCTTTTTTAAACTCAGGAGAATCTGGTGATACCCTGTTTAATAAAACAATATATCAGAAAATTCAATTAAAAACTTCTTGAATGCCACCCTCCTTTTCAGTATCATCTGATTATTAACGGCGGATTAATATATGGAATTTATAAAAACCAGATGCAGAAAATGCGGATATGAACTTACAATACCTGACTCAACAACGTCAGTCATATGCGGTTCCTGCGGTGAGATAAACCATTTCAGCAGATTGACCACCCTGCTGAGAAAACACAGTAATCCTGATTTCGAAATAAAATGGGGAGATAAAATCAGTGGTTACCCTGAATCATCAGAAGGAAGCGTTAAAAACGGATTGCCTGATATACCCAATCAAAAAGAAATCCCGGATTATGAAGATGATGAGGATCTCCCTGAACAGGGCAGCGCTGCAAAACTAATGACACTGATATTTATCATTGCCCCGTTCATTGCATTAGCTGTTGAACATTTTAAACTCCCCTCTTACGTTGCATTAATTGCCATTGCTTCCGTAATCTTTCTTATCTTTCTTCTAAAAAAAAGGTCTTGATTATAAACCTGCCGCACACTAAACAGGTAATAAGCATTTTATAATTACCTGAAAAAACTGATGAAAGATATATTCGGCCCTGAAGGGTACCTTGACCTCGAACTCCCTGAATATGAATTCAGGGAAAGCCAGCTTGACATGGCGCGTTTCATACAGGAACGCCTTGCTGATTCCGAAAACGGAATAGTCGAGGCAGGCACAGGCACAGGTAAAACCATGGCATACCTTATCCCTGCAATAAGTCATGCGTTAGAAAGCGGCAAAAGGGTTGCAGTATCCACTGAAACCCGTGCCCTTCAGAGACAGCTCACAGATAAAGATATACCTGTTGCGCAGAATATCTTCCGCAAATACTTGGGTGCTGACTTTAAATTTTCCTTATGTTTAGGGAGCACAAACTACCCGTGCCGCCGCAGGTTTGAACGGTTCCTCAAACGTGGAGATTTCGAAAAGGGTGATCTTGAATATCTCAACCGTGTAAGCGCACTTTTCAGGGAGAGAAAGATATTCACCTCACACGAGGCGGATGTTCCTGCATATCTCTGGGGAGAGATCTGCCGCGACTCAGAACTTTGTGATCAGCAAAGATGCCCTGTTTCATCAATCTGCCCATTTCAGGCTGCACGGCGGGAATGGGCTTCTTCTGACCTCCTTGTGATGAACCATTACCTTTTCTTTTCCAATATTGCATCAGGCAAAACCTATCTCCCTGTGGCTGAAACAGTAATATTTGATGAGGCTCACTCTGTTGAAACTATTGCTTCAAAGCAGCTGGGCTTTTCAATCGACTATGACCTCCTTCTTTCACTGCTTCAGAGATTCTACCACAGGGGTAAGTGGGGTATTGTGAATTCTTTTTCAAACAGTGAAACGCGGGAGGAGGCAATCAACTCCATTGAGCTTATTGCTAAAGATGCGAATATCTTTTTCGAAAAAGTCCGCTCCATCTTTAATGAAAACGAAACAGTCCGCAGAATAAAAAAAGAACTTAACCTTGGTGAAAAGCTCATTCTTCAGATGGAAAAATTCCTGTCAATTCTTGAAAAATGCGAGAAAGACTGCGAAGATGAAGACTTCCGCATGGAGTTTGAGCCTGCACGTTCCCGGGTAAAGGGATACTTTGAATCCCTGAAAGCTTTCCTTGAACTCAGCCTCCCGGGCTATGTTTACTGGATTGAACGTAGTGAACGCGATCTACTGGGGAATGTTTCACTTACAGCGCGCCCTGTTAACATAGACAACATTATGCGGTTTGAAGTTTTTGCATTTTATGAATCTTCTCTATTTGTATCTGCAACTCTCTCCGTTAAAAATGATTTTTCCTTCTTTATAAACACGGTGGGTTTTGAACGGGGAAGCGGCATTGTACTTAAATCGCCCTTTAATTACAAAGAACAGATGGCAATCTATTTAGGGGCTGACCTGCCGTCGCCGGAGGAACCCCGTTTCACAAAAGAAGCTGCAAAAGCCTCAGCTGAAATTATAAAAATTCTTGGAGGAAACTGCCTTCTACTCTTCACATCATACAGCATGCTTAAAAATATGAAAATTATTCTTGAAGACCTCATCGATAATAAAATTTATTCCCAGAGTGAACTGAGCGCATCAAAAGCTCTTCACTCATATATGCGTCACCCCGGGGCTGTTCTCATGGGGACCCACTCCTTCTGGCAGGGAATTGATCTTCCGGGAGATCTGCTTAAAGGTGTTATAATCGCCCGCCTCCCCTTTGCAGTTCCTGACACTCCAATCATGGAAGCCAAGGTTGAAAAAATTAAAAATGAAGGAAAAAATCCATTTGTTGCACTTCAGATACCGGATGCGGTACTGAAGATGAAACAGGGCTCAGGGAGACTTATACGGCGCGGAACAGATAAGGGAATTGTTGCTATACTGGACTCACGGATAAAAACAAAAGGTTATGGCGCTACATTCGATTCATCTCTCCCTGAATGCTCACGTGCCTTAACATTGAAAGAGCTAACAGAAAATTACAAAAATATTTTAAAAATCAGGGAAAACTGAAGGGACCCAAAATAATTTTAAGCCCGCCCGGGTTGATTGATTTGCATAAGACGCTGAAGTCCGGAATGGTCTGCGACATAATACCAGTTATAAAGACACATTAATCCGGCTGACTGGCGCCTTGTCAGCCGGAATGATTTACCTGCTACCCATCTGCATCTTCTTCATTTTGCTTTTCAGAAGATTAATCTCAAGCATCAGATTTCCATAAGTTGTATGCATCCCTTTGCTCTTGGCCTGCATTGCTTCCTCTTCTTTTTTCTTTAAAGAAACCTGAAGTCTATCCAACGTTTCTTTTTCATTAACTTTTGCGTTCATTAAAAAACCTCCGTACATTCAGAGCATTTAAATAATCCTCAACAATCCGTTTAAAGATCACCTTAGATCCATTACAAATCTCAATGCTCTTTTACAGTATAAGATACCGGATGATTAATGTCAAAAATAAAAATGAAAAAAAGCCCGTTTTTTTACAGTTATTATTTTATATTCAGCCCACCGGGGCTAATTCAGTTATGTCGTATTATCAGCGGAATGTCAGGTTGGCCCACTGGATAAATCCGCTCAATGTGAAAACATCAAGCTGCTTATCCATATTTTCTTCATTTCTGTAGAGATTTTTTTCAGCAGCATTCTTAAGCCATTGCACCGCCCCCTGCCTTGCACCGCCGCCATCCACAATTATAACAATGTGATTCTCTGGCATTGCTTCAATGCAGTTGAGATACAGGTAAGGAAACTTTTCATCAACGCTACCAGCGGACTGCTGCCATTTGCATTCGATGCGTATTTCAAGTTTATATTTTTCCGACTTAAGGAGAAACTCAGTATATCCGTCGTGGCCGTAAATATTTTTAAAAGGAACATTTTTAAGGAGGAGTTCACAACCGAAATTATCCCTGTGTCTGTTCCACTCACTCCACATGACAGTTTCAAAACCTTTACGCGTAAAAGTTGAAATTACAGACTCCTCAAGGATTTTGCCCTGGCCGCTGGCGAGAGAACCTTTTTTTCTAATCTGCTCAGACATTTTTCTCCTTCAGCTTTTCCACCCGTTTCACAGTAAGATCACAATAATCCCGGTTAAGCTCAATCCCTATATAATTTCTCCCGCCATGAAGTCGCGAAGCGATCCCCGTTGTACCTGCACCATTGAAAGGATCAATAATCAGATCACCGGGTTTTGTTGAAGCAGCCACGATCCTTTTAAGAAGAGCAAGGGGCTTCTGCGTGGGGTGTTTACCGGATCCCTTTT
>ERZ795048.1201-NODE-1201-length-24335-cov-7.821376_pt1 | contig 24335 bp, 18 predicted proteins | sample MGYA00375132_ERZ795048 | MGnify/ENA primary metagenome ERZ795048 (study PRJEB30177, sample SAMN05720225) | activated sludge metagenome | isolation source: Anaerobic digester | place: Hong Kong | collected 2014-12-17 ... | reverse complement strand
GATGTGCTGTGTGTGCAGTACACCGCCGGCCTCACGCCATTCAATGTGACGGAAGGCCTCATAGTGCTTCCGAAAGAGGGGAGGAACAGGGGCGCTATAGCACTTGATGTGAATGTTCCCCCTGATGCCGTGGCGGCGCTGATTGAAGCATTCGGGCCGGTGGGAAATTATATCAGCACCTCCGGCAGGATAAACCATGCCACCCATCTCCACGCATGGGAAAGCGCCGGCACAATTATTCATGCCCCGAAACCTGAATGTATTTTCTGCACCGATCAGAAGGAGTGGTACCGGCTCATGGGATGTAACGAAAGAATGAAATTCTCCCGTTTTCGTGATGCCATCGAATCTCTCGGGTATCGTCCCCTGAAGGCGGTGACACCGTATCGTCCGGGCAACATATTCCGGTTCGACAACCTCGTGGTGGGTACCATGCCCTTTAAAGGAAGTTCCTCCTCCCATGTGGGGCTCATGCTGGTGAATGAGCGTATCTTCCATATCGGGACTCTGGGATGCGACAATGAACGCCCTGTGTGCGGGGGGATGGGGCCGGTGTGCGGATACAGGGGATGCGACGTGCCGAAGTACGGACGGGACATAGATTTTCTGAAAACAGTGTTTCTGGAACACGCCGATTATCTCACCGGTACCGGGACTTCACTCACAGAACGTCCTGATATCACCCCCTTTGAATACATGACGTCAAAACTTGAAGGCGCACATAACATTATCCTTGAAGCATACAATGAAGTGCGGCGGAAACAGAAGTCCCCGAAAAAACAGCTGGGGGCACTCCTTGAACGGGAACTTCTTTTCCCGCGCGGCGCTGTGCCGGATGTGCAGCGGGGCCTCTATGAATCCCTGGAGTACTGGACCATACGAAACCATCTGGGAATGTGAGAACACAATATCCCCGGGAGGCGTCTTCTTGTTGACAATCTACTCCTGTTGTATACAGTTCAATATCATTGTACATGGGGGACTGCATGAACATACTCAAGGAACTTGTCGATAGTGTGAGAAACGACGATTTCGTGTATATCCAGACACATAATTTTCCCGACCATGATGCCGTTGCCTCGGCGTTCGGTCTGCAGCACCTCCTGCGTCAGTTCGGGAAAGCGTCCCATATTATTTATGAGGGTGATATTCAGCGTGACTCATTGAATAAAATGATAGAGGACCTGAATATTCGGATACTCCATAACACAGAACACAGGCTCACGGAACATCATAAAATAATTATCGTTGACGGATGCAAGGGCAACAAGAACGTCACCGACCTTATCGGCGATGAAATCGCGGTCATCGACCACCATGAAGTGACAGCGACTGAGGATGTACGGTTTGTCGATATCCGGCCGGAATATGGCGCATGTTCTTCTATTATATACGATTATTTCAGGGATTTTAATTTTACGGTCCCCCGGGATATTTCGACGGCATTAATGATAGGTATTAATATGGATACCGCTCTCCTTACCAGGGGCGTCAGTGAGGCCGATGTCCAGGCATACGCGGACCTGTACCCCCTTGCTGATATCAGGATGCAGAATTCTCTTCTCCGGAATTATATCCAGACCAAAGACCTTGATTTTTACAGGTATGCCATCAACAATGTTGAGATAAAGAATGAAGCGGCCTTCTGTTATTTTCCGGATGGGTGTAATCAGAACCTCCTTGGTATACTTGGAGATTTCTTTCTTGCCCTTGAGGAGGTTGATTTTGTCGTGCTGTGTGCGCGAAATCAGGAAAAGATTAATTTTTCAGTAAGAAACGAGAAAAAGGAATGGAACGCGGCGCTCATAATCCAGGACGTCCTTGCGGGGATTGGTTTCGGAGGAGGCCATCAGGATATGGCGGGAGGCATTATAAATGATATAAAACATTTCAATAAGGAAGAATTATTTGAGAAGTTTTATCAAAAATTGATCTGAATACATAAGGCAGGGCGCCATGCCCTGCCTTTCTGTTGTCTTCTATTTCGTGGTTTCACTGTGTGTCGTTTTCAGCCAGTTAAGCCACCCCTCAAGTCCCTCGTTTTTCCTGCATGACATTTCAAATTTTGAAAGGCCGCCATTGAGGATGCGCAGGCTTTCATCAAATTCCGGCTTATTGAAGTCAGTATATTCTATCAGGTCAACCTTGTTCAGAATCATTGCCTTTGCTTCACGGAAGAGAAGGGGGTATTTTTCAGGTTTGTCATCGCCTTCTGTGACGGAAATGACAGCGATTTTCGCGTATTCCCCGATATCGAACTCCGCAGGGCACACCAGGTTGCCCACATTTTCAACGAAAACAATATCTGTGTTGTCGAGATCAAATTCGGCAAGGGCATCCTGGATGCTGATTGATTCCAGATGGCACGCGCCGTCAGTATTAATAAGTACTATCGGAATATCATACTTCTGGAGCCTTCGGGCGTCCTTGTCGGTGGCGACATCGCCTTCAATAACTGCTATGGAATATGTATCCTTAAGGGATTCTATGGTTTTTTCCAGTAATGTTGTTTTGCCGGCTCCCGGTGAACCGATGATATTCACCATGAGTACTTTCTTTTCTAGTAACTGTTCTTTTATCTCGTCCGCCTTGTTCTGATTGGCGTTGAGAATGTTTTTCATGACTTTGATTTCCACTTATCTTTCTCCTTCAATATTTTTTATGATAAGTTCCTGTCCCTCGAGTACTGAGAGGTCGGTGCTTCCGCATTGTTCGCAGACATATGTATGATTGTGTACAACAAATTCATTTTCACATGCGTTGCAATGAATTTTTATAGGTACAAATTCCATTTCGAGGACTGCGGAATCGGCGATTGTGCCTTTTGCCGCGGCCTCAAAGGCAAATGACATCGTGTCAGGTACAATCTGCCTCATTTTCCCTATGAGAAGTGATACTTTCGATATGGAGGTAAGACCCTCCTTTCCTGATATTTCTTCTACAATTGTCAGGATGTTTTCTATAATGCTGAATTCATGCATGATGGATTTTCGCCCGTTTTTTTTATTATTTTCTATATAGTATAGATGTATGTAAATGATTTTTCATAATAAAATACCATGTAGCACAAGGCCCCGACATTCCTGCCGGGGCCTTGTGTATATAAAAACATAAGGTAAATGGTTCAATTACTGTACAGTCGCATTCAGGCAGCCGGATGGAACAGCGTTTTCATCGAATGCCTGAAGAGATTGTTTCAGCACAAGTTCCCTGATGAACGAATATGCCTGTTCAAGGTTCCCCTTTGCCTGTTCAGTCATTGGTGTCGCCATTTCCCACTCATATCCTTTTATCGCAAGGATATATGCCGGCGGAATTTTTCCGTAAATGTCTTCGCAGAGTGCAAGAACGGACTCCGGGGACATCGCGTGAGTAGTAAATGTTATTTCACTTGCCGGTGTAAGCCTGCAGAAGGCGAATGGCTCATCCACGTGAAGCGCCGCATCAACAAAGATTACCGCATCTGATTCCGCGACGGCGACTGCGTCTTCAATATTGAGCTGATAATTCGAATCGGTGATAACACCGGGCAGGTGCTCACTTTCCAGCCGTCTGACGACTTCTGGACCGAGGCCGTCATCCTGTCTGCCCGGGTTTCCGAATCCGTATATAAGTACCTGATTCATTTCACCGCCTTATTTATACTGCTCATCAAGAACATTGCCTTCACCGTCAACAAGCTGTACATGGAGCGGCATTTTACCGATCGCGTGCGTCGCACAGCTGAGGCACGGGTCGTAGGCGCGAATCGCGACTTCAACCTGGTTCATCATGCCTTCAGTAACTTCCGCCTGTCCGCTGATTACATTATTGGCGACCCAGTTAACTGCCCTGTTCATCGGCTCGTTGTTGTGTGTCGTGGAAACGATAAGGTTAGCCATTTCAATCTGGTCATCATCGTTAATCCTGTAATGGTGGAACAGCGTACCGCGGGGAGCTTCAATAAGGCCGACGCCTTCTTTGACCTTGGTTCCTTTTGCAACCAGGTCGCCTTTCAGAAGGTCGGGATCGTTAAGGAGGGCCTTTATTTCCTCGGCTGAATGGAGAAGCTCTATGAGGCGCGCCCAGTGCATGTGCATTGACATGCCGTTTGGTTTGCCCTTTGTGTATGCCTTGAATATCTCAAATTCCTTCTGTGCCAGTGGTGTCGGAATGAAGTCACACACGTTAAGACGTGCAAGTGGGCCAACGCGGTACCAGCCGTCTTTTTTGCCGATAGATTTGAGGTACGGGAATTTCATGTAGCTCCATGACTTGACTTCTTCGCCGACATACTGGAGATAGTCCTGATAATCTACATCATTAAGAATCTTCTTCCCGTCATTGTCCACTGCGCGGAGTACACCATGATACAGGTCAAGGGCGCCGTCCTTGCGGACAAGACTCATGTGGCTTGAAGGGAATGTCGCAAAGCCGTCAATCCACTCTGTATTTTTCGCGTGATAATCCTTAAAGAAGTCAAGTGCTCCCTGTGACCACTCGATCATCTTGTCGATGTTGAGAGGGTCTGCGCCTTTGAGGAATTCATCACGTTCTTCTATAGTAAGGTGCTTGTTGATACCGCCGGGAATCGCCCCGGTTCCGTGGATCTTCTTTCCTGCGGTGGCGCGGATGATTTCCTGGCCGAACTTTCTCATCATGACGCCCTGGACAGCGAGTTCCTTGTGCATCAATGCGACGCCGATTACGTTTCTGATTGCCGGATCGCCGTCAACACCGAAGAGGAGGTCTGGTGATACAAGGTGAAAAAAGTGAAGGGCGTGTGACTGAAACATCTGGCCAAAATGCATAAGCCTTCTCATTTTTTCGCCTGTCGGGGTAAGCCCTTCGGGTCCTGCACCAACAATCACATCAAGGGCCTTTGCTGCCGCAAGGTGGTGACTTACAGGGCAGATGCCGCAGAGCCGCTGAACAAGAACAGGAGCTTCCCAGTAGGGGCGTCCCTGTACAAATCGTTCAAAACCGCGGAACTCAACGATGTGGAGCCGTGATTCCGTTACATTGTTCTGCGGGTCAAGCTGGATTGTTACTTTTCCATGTCCTTCGACACGGGTTACTGGTTCTATTGTTATCTTTCGTCCCATTTTTTCCTCCGGAATTAGTCGAACTTAACTACTTCGTAAGGCAGATTCAACTCTTTGCCTTCAAGCAGTGCTACAAGTGCTTCCCATATCAGATCAGCCCGCGGAGGGCAGCCGGGAAGATAATAATCGATCTTTACGATATGATGACATGGATACACCTTATCCAGAATCATAGGAAGCTCGTCATCGTTCGGGATGATATTGTCGTCAACGGTGGGGCAGTTGAGATATGCTTCCCTGAGGCATTCTTCAACAGGGATATCGTTCCGCATTGCAGGGAGTCCCCCCATTATCGCGCATTCCCCTACAGAGATGAGGATTTTGCAGTTTTTGCGGAAATTGAGAAGGTTTTCCACATTCTCGCTGTTACAGCATCCGCCTTCGATAAGGCCGATATCGCACTGTTTGGTAAATGTTTTAATGTCATCGACAGGTGATTTATTAAACTCAACGAGTTCAATCAGCTGCAGAATTCTATCGTCAATGTCAAGAAGTGACATGTGGCATCCGAAACAACCTGCAAGTGATGCAGTAGCGACTACTGGTTTACTCATTATATTCCTCCATTTCTATTCACGTTACAGCCAAATTTGAATTTTATGATCAACGAAATCAGCCTATTTCTCAATATCACTTCCGATAGGCATTGTATCGTATTTCCTCTTGCCGATAGGGACTGCGTACCCGACTTCCTTCCTTAGAATTGCACCCACCGGGCAGAGTTCCATTGCCTTCAGGGCTTCTGCGTCGGAAAGCTGCGCTACCAGTTCGTTGTCCATGCTGATTTGCGCATGGCCGCCGCGCATGACCAGACCGAAAACTTTCCTGCCGTCGGCGGATGTAACACCGCGGACGCACCGGAGACACTGAACGCATCTGTTTTTGTCGATATAAAGTTTCGGAGATGATGCATCAACAGCCCTTTTGGGGAAGAGAAATGGGAACCGGGGAACCATCATCAGGTAGCGGTACCCGAGTGCCTGCAGTTCACAGTTTCCGCTCTTTTCGCATGTGGGACACATGTGGTTCCCTTCCACGAAAAGCATTTCAATAATTGCCTTTCTGGCGTCCTCAAGTTCCGGAGTTTTGTTTTCAACGACCATGCCGTTTGTTACCGGAGTTGTGCAGGCTGCCATGTTTCTGCCCCCAACTTTTACGGTGCAGATGCGGCAGGTTCCCGCAGGTTTGAGACCGTCAAAATGGCAGAGGGTTGGGATATAAACCCCGTTGTCCTTCGCGGCTTCTACAATTGTCTGGCCGCTTTTTGCTGAACATTCTTTTCCGTCTATAGTGAATTTAATATCGCTCATTGCTAGCTCCTTACCAGTTTTTAATGTTCCCCGAGATTCGGAATTCTGCCCGCAGCTTTGCAGGACGCTTTGACCGCTTCTGCGAGATCGAATGATGGTACGTAATCGCTGTCTTTCTGCACCTTCGCTTCGTAAATTTCCCTGAAGTTCTGCAGTGTGCTTTCAATCGGGTTTGGAGATGTCTGCCCGAGGCCGCACCGGCTCATGGATTTAACAATTTTACACCATGATTCGAGTTCTGTGAGGTCCTTGTCTGTTCCTTTCCCGGCCATTATGGTTTCAAGCTTGTTAAGGAGCAGTACGTTTCCGGCTCTGCATGGTACACACCAGCCGCAGGATTCCTCAACAAAGAACTCCATGAAGTTATGTACTATGTCCAGAAGGTCTCTGTCGGGCCCGAATATCATCATTGAACCGCCGGTTGCCAGTTCGTCATAACAGATACGTTTCCCGAAATCCTTCTTTCCAATGCATTTGCCTGAAGGTCCGCCGACCTGTACCGCTTTCGCGGTCCGTCCTTCCACCATTTCCAGAAGGGTTTGAACTGTTGTGCCGAATTCAACTTCGTAGATGCCGGGTTTTTTGCAGTCTCCAGAAACACTGAGGACCTTCGTGCCTGAAGATTGTGCGGTTCCCATTTTTTTGAACCAATCACCGCCTTCAACGATGATTCTTGTGGCGGAGCAGTATGTTTCCACATTGTTGACTGATGTAGGGAGGTCCATAAATCCCTTCTGTACCGGAAAAGGAGGTCTGTTGCGGGGCTCACCTCTTTTCCCTTCTGCAGATTCAATCAACGCGGATTCTTCACCGCACACATAGGCCCCTGCGCCCATCTGAATGGTTATATCGAAATTGAAACCGTCTTTGCCGCCTGCGTTTTTTCCAAGGATGTTTTTTTCGCGGAGGGTCTTGAGAACATTCTCGAGATAGTTTTTCATATACATGTATTCTGCTCTCAGGTACAAAACTCCATTTTCAGCACCTACCGCATAACCGCCGATTGCCATACCTTCAAAAAGCATTTCCGGTTTTTCGGTGAGAAGGACCCTGTCCTTAAAGGTTCCCGGTTCTCCTTCGTCGGCATTGCAGATCATAAATTTCCTGTCCCCCTCTGCCTGACGGCAGAATTCCCATTTCATACCAGTCGGAAAACCTGCACCGCCGCGGCCCCGGAGATTGGATTTTTTGATTTCTTCGATTACTTCTTCCGGTTTCATGGAGAGTGCTTTTTTAAGGCCAATTCCCGCTTCCTGATCGGTAAAATATACAGGACCTTTACGCTGGATATTGTTTTTTACCATGGCTTTAATGAGTTCATTCTGGTTATTGCCCTCTCCGGATTCTTTAACCATGTCCTGTGCGCTCAGGCCGTTTTTCATGTCTTTGACAAGAGCTTTTACCTTGTCCGGCGTCAGGTTCGTGAAGATAACGTCGTTGATGATTGCAGCGGGTTCCTGGTCGTTCATGCCGATGCAGGAGGTGTCGAATAGACCTATCTGGCCGTCTGATGTCGTCTGGCCGAAAGAGATGCCAATTTCCTCCTCAAAAGCCTTCGCCACAGCGGCTCTTCCCATAAGGTATGCGGTTGGATTATTGTTCAGGTAGACCGCATATTTTCCCACGGGGGTTTTTGAGAAGAAGTGATAGAAGGTAACTACCCCTTCGACATCAACTTTGGAGAGATTTAGTTCTTTTGCTATCTTAATGATAGTTTCATCTGAAACACAGCCAAGCTCAGATTGAACATCACGCACAATGTCCAGCAGCCTGGTTTTGTTTCTCTGATACTTTTCAATGACATGTTTGACTGTCGTTTCAATGTTAGTGCCCATAGTACCCCTTCTTGTACATTAAATTATCAAAAAAACCTGTATTATAAAGTCCCTGCTGAATCACACATCATTATTGATTTAAAACAGGGAAAAATGCTCATTGTTGAATATTCAAATGTCCCATGAGACAAAAGAAAACAAATCACATGGAGTTAGAATTAATTCAGAACCGGGAAAACCTGCATGTACACAGCTGTGCATTGAATTTATATATATAGTTCACCACAGGCAAAGTTTTGTTCATTGTTGTTTCGTACAAACCGGAAGAATAATGTGAATACTTAGTGAAATGAGAATTGTTTGAGAATAAAACACAGCAAAGCCCGCAGTCAGGTGAAATGCCGGTCACGATATCATTTCTTTACTGCACATGATTCAGGGATTTCAAATATCGTCAGACACAACAGCAAGCCCCCGGAAGAGCGTCCCCATTGCTGTATTGTTTATTCCTTTCCAAATCCGGGAGGAAATACCGTTTCCAGTATTTCCCTGAGGCCTTATGGGCCATAGGTGTAACTGTAGGCCGATAAGATCGAAATATCAGCGTCTGGCTTGGTTACAAAGAAAATGAATTAACGGTATTTGTCAAATAATTTTAAAAAAAAATTACAAGATGTTGTTATGTGTAAAGAATCACTGTGTAATGTAAGTTGACGGCGAAATGTGCAGAATGATAAAAGCGGGTGATAAATCGGGAAAATTTCCCAAAATATACGATAATAAGTACAAAAATGTACTTAAAAGTAATAAAAAGGAGTAGAATAGGGGTGGCAAATCGGGGAATTTTGGGATAATGAAAATAATAGATGCAAGTATTAAAAAAACAAATAATATTAATGCTGAATGATTAAAATTAAAATAATAAACATGAAATAAACGAGTGCGGAATCCGTTAATAGTGCATATATGTCGATTTTCGGTTCAAAATACAACAATCTGTAATAGCATCTCTGCATAAATTGCGAATTTTTGATTGAACTGAGATGTGCCCGCAGGTAAAATGGCATACTAAGGAGTTCTGTATATTGATGTTTGTGTGTGTGATGCAGGCGCAAACAGGCAGATCCCGGTGCAGTGTCAGGTTGCGGGGCAAGTCATGAATAGCAATGATGAAACAGTACAAGTAGCTGAACATACACGGAATCCAATTATTTACATAATTTTTCTGCTTCTTGTTATACCGGGGGCATGGATTATGTATAATGACTATTCTGTTTCCGGCACATTCAGCAGACTTCCTTTTGCTGCAGGTAATCTTCTTCTTGCCCTTTTTGTTGCAGGTGGTGTGAAGGTCGCTGATCAATGGGAAAAAGCGGTGGTCCTGCGTCTTGGCAGGTTCAGGGGCCTCAGGGGGCCGGGTATTTTTTTTATAATACCGGTTGTGGATACCATTCCATACTGGATTGATAACCGTGTTATCACGACAACTTTCAAAGCGGAAAAGACCCTTACAAAAGATACAGTACCTGTAGACGTTGAAGCTGTTCTGTTCTGGAAAGTGTCAGATTCAATGAAAGCCGCATTGGAAGTGGCTGATTATAAATCTGCCATAAGCTGGGCGTCCCAGACTGCGTTGCGGGAGGTCATTGGGAAATCAGAACTTGCGGATGTTCTTGAAGGGCGGGATATTCTCGACAATAAGCTTCAGAAGATAATAGATATTAAAACCGAGCAATGGGGTATCCATGTCCTTTCGGTGGAGATACGGGATGTCCTTATTCCGGCAGAGCTTCAGGACGCCATGTCGATGCAGGCGCAGGCCGAGCGGGAGCGCCAGGCGAGAGTTATACTTGGTGACTCGGAGAGGCAGGTGGCGGCGATGTTCGAAGAGGCCTCAAGAACATATGCGAATAATCCTACCGCCCTTCATTTGCGGGCCATGAATATGCTTTATGAGGGGCTTAAGGAAAAGGCGACACTTGTTCTGATTCCGTCATCGGTCCTTGACACTATGTCTCTCGGGGATGTTACAGGAGTTACTGCGTTAACAAAAAATCTTCAATCTGAGAAAAACGATCGTGCTTCAGATTCAGATGCCGGAGGTGAGAAGTAGCGGCACTGGTATTGTATAAACGATAAAAAGTACGTTGTCTGCGAGATGACCACATCCGGCATAGTCCGGAATGGGGGCAGATTTTGCTGTGTATATATATAAATATGGTAATAAAATATAATATGTTTGCATGAATTTTTCTATATAGTTTTTGCATTTTTATTGACATTATAGGTTGGTAACAAAAAGGTGATTAAATAAGTAAAGATTATTGTGATCATAATTACTTTGGCAGGAGACTAGTATGGGTAACGGTAACATTACACTTACAATCAATGGTGAAGAAGTTACCGCACAAAAGGGGCAGACAATTCTTGAGGCTGCCCGGGAAAATGGTGTTTTTATTCCCACATTGTGCTATCACCAGAAGATCAGTAAAACCGGCGCCTGCAGGATCTGTGTGGTGAAAATAAACGACAGGATGATTAAGACGTCCTGTACAGAGCCTGCTGTAGACGGCATGAAGGTTGATACTGAAGATGAAGAAATTGTTGAAATCAGGAAGGGTATTCTTGAACTGCTTTTAGCAGAAGGCGATCATAATTGTTTATATTGTGATGCCAATGGAGACTGTGAACTCCAGAGCCTTTGTTATCGGTATGGTATTGAGCCCTCTGGATCAGATTTTCCAAAAAATGAAAGGGAAATCGATTATGATTCCAGTTACGGCTTAAAACGAAACGAGAACAGATGTATTCTCTGCGGCAGGTGCGTGAAGGCATGTGCTGAAATCCAGGTTAAAAACGTATGGAGTTTCGCCGGCAGAGGAAGTCATGCGCACCTTACATCGGACATCAATGAGAAAATTGGTGATTCATCGTGCGTTACATGCGGTACATGCGTGCAGATGTGTCCTACCGGTGCACTTTCGTTTCAGCAGGTACTCGGAAAAGGTCAGGCGTGGGAGCTTGATAAGGCATCGAGTATTTGTATTTATTGCGGCGTCGGCTGTAAGATAGATTTCTACACAAATAAGGAAGGACAGCTCGTAAAGGCAATCGGATGTGATGATGGCCCCAATCTCGGCCATCTCTGCGTGAAGGGACGGTTTGGATTTGACTTCGTGCAGAGCGATAAGCGTCTGACAAAGCCGCTTATAAGGAAAAACGGCAATCTGGAAGAAGCTACCTGGGATGAAGCACTTGATCTGGTGGCATCAAAGTTTTCAGGTTATAAAGAAAAGAACGGGCCGGATTCAATAATGTCCTTTTCCTCCGCGAAATGTACAAATGAAGAAAATTATCTGCTTCAGAAATTCATGAGGGCGGTGATCGGCACCAACAATGTCGACCACTGTGCGCGATTGTGACACAGCTCAACTGTCGCCGGTCTGGCGGCAACACTCGGTTCAGGAGCTATGACAAACTCAATTCGCGAAATTCCTGTTTCTGACGCGTTTCTTATCATCGGGTCCAACACGACGGAAAATCATCCCGTTATAGGCTCCATGATTAAAAAAGAAGTTATCCGTAACGGTAAAAAGCTTGTTGTTGTAGATCCAAGAGAAATTGAATTATCTAAATACGCAGATGTGTTTCTCCAGATTAAACCTGGAACAAACATCGCGATACTTAACGGCTTTATGCATGTAATTCTCAGGGACGGACTTGAGGACAAGGAATACATCAAGACCCGCTGTGAAGGTTTTGAAGAACTTGCAGAGACCCTTAAAAAATATACTCCTGAGCATGTCGCTGAAATTTGCGGCCTTGATGATCCTGCAAAAATAGTTGAAGCTGCCCATATTCTCGCGAAGGCGAATCCTATGGCGCTTTACTACTGCATGGGTATTACCCAGTTCAAGTCAGGTGTGAACGGCGTGAAGTCCTGCGCGAACCTTCAAATGCTTCTCGGCAACCTCGGTGTTGCGGGGGGCGGTGTTAATCCGCTGCGGGGCCAGAATAATGTTCAGGGCGCATGCGACATGGGTGCGCTTAATGCGGTATATCCGGCCTATCAGAAGGTACCGGATGAGGCAATGAAGGAAAAGTTCGAAAAAGCATGGAATACTACAGGGCTGTCTCTGAAGCCGGGATTCACAATTGTTGAGTCTTTGAATGCGGCAATTGCCGGTGACGTGAAGGCGCTCTATGTATTTGGTGAAAATCCGGTAATGTCGGACCCCAATCAGCATCACGTCATTGAGGCTTTGGAAGCGCTGGATTTTCTAGTGGTGCAGGACATCGTACTTACTGAAACAGCGCAGTATGCGGATGTTGTGCTTCCGGGATTTTCATTCCTTGAAAAGGAAGGTACCGCGTCCAACACTGAACGGCGCGTGCAGAAGATGAACCGCGTGGTTGCACCTGTCGGTGACAACCGGGAGGACTGGTGGATCATTATGCAGCTTGCCAACAGAATGGGCCATCCCTGGAAATACGATAAGGCTGAAGATATTTTCGAGGAAATCAGGCAGGTTACACCTTCGTATGCCGGTATTACCTACGAACGTATTGAAAAGGAACTCATTCAATGGCCATGTCCGACTGAGGAACATCCGGGAACACAGTTTCTCCACAAGGACAAGTTCTCACGGGGCCTTGGTCTTTTAAGCGCCATCGAATATACCGCTCCGGCGGAAGAGGTTGATCCGGAATATCCGATTATCCTTACCACGGGCAGGCTGCTTGAGCATTTCCATACGGGAACAATGAGCCGTAATTCACGTATTCTCGATGCGATTGTTCCGGAAGGGTATGTCGAGGTTAACCCCAATGATGCGCAAAATCTCAATGTCGCTGACGGAGAGCTCGTTGCGGTGTCTACACGTCGGGGAAGTATACGTATCAAGGTAAAAGTTTCCAATCGTCCCAAAGCCAATGTTGTGTTTATTCCCTTTCACTTTTACGAGGCATGCGCCAATAAGTTGACAATTGACGCCCTTGATCCGGGATGCAAAATACCCGAGTTCAAAGTGTGTGCCTGTAAAGTTGAGAAGATAGCGGTGTAGGGGGGGAATGATGATACAAGTACAGGAAATTAAGAATGTGGTTGATAAGTGGGGCAATGACAGTGAAAACCTCATGCTTATCATGCGGGAACTGGAAACCCGTTCAGGTAGTAATCAGGTCGATAAAGATACTCTGAAGTCACTTGCGGAGGTCATGAATATTCCTGAAAGTACGGTTTCCGGCTTTGTGGATTTCTATACAATGTTTAAAAAACATCCCCGGGGGAAGTTTCTTATCCGGGTTTCCAAGTCCGGGCCTGATCATGTGATGGGCGCCCGTGATGTGTTTGACTTTATCGAAGAGTATCTCGGCATTAAACCCGGTGAAACCACTGCGGATGGCATGTTCCATCTGGAGGCATGTGAGTGCCTTGGCGTCAGTTCAGTTGCTCCGGCAATGATGGTTAACTATGATATCCATGGTAACCTGAACCGGGAACGTCTGAAGAAAATCTTTGATGATTACAAGAAAAAAGAGCCCTCATTTAAATCGGACTGCGGTCCGGAAACATATGCCGATGCCTGTATAATTGACAACGCGAAACAGACAAAACGTCTTCTTGAAGCAATAGGGAAGGTAAAGCCTGAGAGTGTTGACAGTTATGTGCAGAACGGCGGCTACGAGGGACTTAAGAAAACACTGAAGGAATGCAAGCCTGAAGACGTGGTGGCTGTTGTGAAAGATTCCGGCCTTCGTGGCCGCGGCGGAGCCGGTTTCCCGGCTGGAATGAAGTGGTCTTTCGTAACAAAAGGTGATATGCAGAAGTATGTCATCTGTAACGCGGACGAAGGAGAGCCGGGAACATTTAAGGACCGGATACTCATGGAGGGAAATCCCCATGCCGTGATTGAGGGGATGGCAATCTGCGGGTATGCAATAGATGCATCGATTGGATATATCTATGTGCGTGGTGAGTTCAGGAAGTCCATTGAGCTTCTGCAGAACGCCATTGATCAGGCCAGGGAAAAAGGTATTCTGGGTAAGAATATTTTCGGCTCAGGGTTTGACTTTGATCTTTTCATCAAGGAAGGCGGCGGCGCATATGTCTGCGGCGAAGAGACATCACTCATCAATTCGATGGAAGGTGAGCGGGGATATCCCCGGTTCAAGCCTCCATTCCCGGGCGGTGCCGGTTTCAAAAATCTTCCTTCGAACGTAAACAATGTGGAGACCTTTGCCTCAGTACCGATGATTATGGTACAGGGCGCAGACTGGTACAAGGAAATGGGTCCCACAAACTGCTCCGGAACAAAGCTGTATTGTCTGTCCGGCAAAATGAACAACACCGGCCTCATTGAAATGCCTATGGGCACTACTCTTAAGGAAATCATTAATGATTTCGGCGGAGGTATGAAGGACGGCAAGAAGTTCAAATTCGCCCATGTGGGGGGATCGGCCGGCGGTATTCTCGGTGAAGACCTCATGGATCTTCCCCTTGATATTGACCAGACAACAAAAGCCGGCGTTACACTCGGTTCCGGTGTGGTGCTTGTTGCGGATGAAGATACATGCGCGGTTGATTATCTTCTTCAGATTATGAGCTTTTTCGAACATGAATCATGCGGTCAGTGCGTGCCGTGCCGTGTGGGCACATCACAGCTGCACCATATCCTCAAAAAGTTTGCGGCCCGTACCGCAAAAAAAGAGGACCTCGATGTTCTGGTAGAAAAAGCCACATTGATGCAGAAGGCTTCACTCTGCGCTCTTGGACAGTCTCCGATCCTGCCTATTAAAACCATGCTTAAATATTTTAAGGATGAATTCATAAGGCACTGCGATCCGGGATATTCATGTCCTGAATGCGACAGGTCACTGAAACGTTATTATTCAGGGGCAGGTCATTAAAAAACACGTTAAAAATCCGGGACGGATGGGAGCAATCCCGGACGTCCCGGAAATAATATAATTAAATGATTTTCTCAGGGGGTTACACTATGGCGTTTAACACACCAGCACAGGTAGCTGAAGCTGTTACCAAAATGGGTAAAACGAAAGGCAAATTACCCATTCTTCAGATGATCGTTCTCGGTATTTTTGCCGGCGCGTACATCGGATTTGGTGCTGAACTCTGTACAATGATTCTGACAGGCACAGCAGGTAAAGTCGGAATCGGTCTCGCCAAATTCATGGGTGGTGCAGTGTTTAGCGTAGGCCTCATGTTAGTTGTTATCGGTGGAGCAGAACTTTTTACAGGAAACAACCTCATGATCGTTGGTATGGTCAGCGGAAAAGTTACCGTAAAAGAGCTTCTCGTTAACTGGTTTTTTGTCTACATTGCAAACTTTGCCGGATCAATGCTGCTTGTGTACATCATGTACAAGAGCAACCTCTGGCACACAGGTGCCGATGCAAATGCGACTGTTGCACTTAATATCGCAGCAGGAAAAGTAAACCTCGGTTGGGGCGAAGCATTTTTCAGAGGGATTGGATGTAACTGGCTCGTATGTCTTGCTGTATGGCTTGCTGTTGCAGCAAAGGATGTTGGAGGAAAGATTCTCGGTATTTTCTTCCCGATCATGGCTTTCGTTGCTTCAGGCTTCGAGCACTGTATCGCGAACATGTATTTTATTCCTTACGGAATTATCCTTAAGGGCGACGCATCCCTTGCAAACGTTGTTGCTGCAATGGGACCAAAAGCAGACGCGCTTACATGGGGCGGATTTGTAGTAAATAATCTTGTTCCTGTTACACTCGGAAACATCGTTGGCGGGGCAATTTTTGTAGGACTCGCATATTTTATGGTTTTCACACAGAGCTGTAAAGAAACTGAGTGTTAAAAAGAAAGCATATTCTATTTCGCATTATAAATGATTGAAGGCTTTTTGCATTATGCAGCCGGGAATTTGATTGAATGGTAATTGTGTTACGAACGGTATAGTAACCAGCTGCAGCATAGGCTTTACAATGGAATAATATTTCCGGAGGGGGCGCCACATTTTTTGGGCGCTCCCTTTTTTATTTGCATTAAACTCTCCCGGGAATAATAGTGACAGATTGTATGACTATCACATCGGTAATATTTTATTGTAAGGCAACAGGGGATACATACTGTGAAAAAATTCCGTCGTATTGCGGCATATTGCATCGGCCCGCTGGTGATTCTTCTCGGCTGGTATATCGGTGAAACGGAACACGCGCCACTGGAAAATCTTGTCCGGGGGAAGGGGCGGATTATATCTTCCGTGATACGTGAAGAGGCAGGGACACAGAACATGAAGGAATATATTCCGGAAATTTCGTATTCCTATACCGTCGGGGAGGCACAGTATACTTCAAAAAACATTACCTTTTCGCCGGTAATTTTTAATACAAAGATGGAAGCTGAAAGGGTAACAGAGCGGTATCGACCTGAAGCTGTTGTGCAGATTTATTATGACCGCACAAATCCTTCAACGGCATATCTTGAGGCCGGTACCGTTGGTAACGGAGGATTGACCGTGGTCCTTGGTATTATTATTTCATTAATCCTGATGCCCCTGCTGTTTCTTACAGGAAGACGTAACAGGGGCGCGGGTATATCGCAGGGCGGCAGCTGACACCTATGGGGAACGACGCGGGATATATTCAGAAAATTATTAAAAAAGTCGGCCGGGCAATTAACGAATACGGCCTGGTTGGCGAAGGGGACAGGTGTCTTGTCGCCATGTCCGGCGGAAAAGATTCACAGGTACTCCTGGAAACATTTTCAATGAGAAGAAAAAACCTCCCGGTGTCCTATGATGTGTATGCTGTCCATGTCGATGTGCGTCCGGTGCCGTATGAAGCGGACAGGGCATATCTGGAATCCTTCTGTTCACGGCTGGGGGTTGATATTATTTTCAGAGGGGTGGATATCGACACTGCGGGTAAGAACCCCGGTGATATCTGTTTTCTCTGTTCCTGGCACCGCCGCAAGGTGCTGTTCGATATGATGAAGGAGCTCCGGTGCAACAAACTTGTTTTCGGGCACCATATGGATGATATCCTTGAGACACTGTTTATGAACATGGCCTATCAGGGGTCTATCAGCACCATGCCCCCGAGGCTTTCCATGTTTAGCGGGGAGTTCGATATTATCCGTCCTCTCACCCTCCTCACGAAGGAGGAAATTCTTGAGTATGTACGGATACGGGGTTTCCCCGACCAGAAAAAGGAGTGCCCCTACAGCGATAGTACCGGACGCGGGGAGGCGGGAAAATTTATCGCTGAATTTACTTCCCGGAATAAAGACGCGAAACAGACAATATTTAACGCCATGAGCAACATTAAGCCTGAATATCTTCCGCGTAAAATAAAACAGGAAAAGGATTAAATTCCGTATTTCCCTTCAATGCTTTTCATCTCAATTATATTTGTAATCCGCTCAAGGGTTAGCCGGAAGCCGTGTATGTCTCTGTGTATCCTGTCCTTTTTGGCCAGAAGAAGAGGGATTTCCCTGTCGTGGAAAAACACAACTGTAATAAGGCACAGTGTTATAATGTCGGATAGAATGGCCATTATCTGCTGACCGCGAAGATGGGGAGGGGCAGCGACCCGCTCGTCCCAGTGGGGCACGCGGACAATACGTTTAAGCAGCATTGAGGGCTCAAGTGGAATGTCCTCACCGTTTGGAGCAGCCTGATGTTCCGGACGGTGGCACCGTTCAATATCCATAAGCTTATCAGCAAGGGACTTCATGACAGTAATGAAGTCTTTTATCAATTGCACCATTTCAACTTCGGTCTGGGTTCCTGCTTTTTTTGAGTTAACAAGGGCAAGGTACCTTTCGTCGGGGAATTTTTCAAAGACATAGGCGTATTTCGCAAATTTCTCTATAAGTGAGTGAATTTTCGATATCTCAATCTGGAAGTAGCCGGTACTGAATATTTTAACGGAGGAACCGCTTTCCATTTCAAGTTTTCCTGATAAAAATTGCTCATACATTTCAAGGAACAGCTGGAGAAATTTTTGTGACAATAATGCAGGGAATTCCCGGTCTTTCGTGAAATCAAAATTCTTTTTCTGAAAAGACTTTTCGTAAAACAGTTCAAGAATTTTGTAATTAAAACTTCCGTCAGGGGAAAGTGGAAGGAAGCGGACAAGCTTGTCGATTTCCACCTTCTCCTTCATGAGCGCTAACAGTTCTCCAAGTGTTTTTTCGCTGTATTCTTTGATCCGCCGGGAAGTGATAATGTCACACTCAAAATCGAAGGTATTTATTATATCCATCATTCCGCTCTGGAAAAGATCGTTGAATGATACATAACGTTTGTACTTGATCATGTTCATCGCAAGTATAAGGTTCTGCAGAGAGGGACGAGACTGTTTCTGGTCAAGAAGGCGAAGAATATTGTTTTTTACCGCAAAGGGGTCAATGTTCCATTCCGGATACCGTTCAATAACGGTTGTGACTGCCGATATAATGGTTGCAGGATATTCCTGCCGGTAATGACATGTGATGAAGAGTGTTTCCAGCTTATTCATTTTATCAATAATGTTTTCATCCTTAAGATCAAAGCTGAGAAAATTGACATTAAGAATTTCACTGCATAGGGCGGTAAACTGTACAATGAGATTGTACTCAAGTTTAGTAAGATGCAGCCACCCTTCTTTGAGGACTTTATTCAGGGTGAGGTATAATTCACCTGCCTGTTTTTGAAATACAGTTTCTAAGAGATGCTGGATTCTCCTGTTCAGATGTATCCCCGGCGGAAAGAAACTGTGTCTGATGTAGTCGGATTTTCTCCCGGCATTTTTAATGAAATGAAGAATCTTTCTGAAGTCATAGAAAATGAAACTCAGGGTGTCGTTTTTTCGTAACCGTGATTTAATGTTTTTTCTGTTCTTTTCAGCCCTAAGAGCAGAAGTCAGTCCAGCGCTGCTGATAGTAGACTCAATTTCCTCCTGCATTTTCTCCGCGGGGCGGGGGCGGACCGTTCTGTAATCATTATCTATCTGCTCAATGTGTTCAATCATCACATGAACCGGCATGTCGCTGCGTAAAATTTTTTCTACCTGTAGTTTTTTTTCGGGGCTTCTTGTTTTTTGAAGAAGTGTAGCAAGATCAATGTAGGACTGTGATGCAGACCCTGTGTTCAGTTTATTGTTGTTATCGTTCCTTTCCATAGATTGTAATAATTAAAGATACAGAAAAAGAATTTTCAACAACTTTTCATGATTTGGCGGAAATATACGTCAGGAAACATGGGGTAATTATTTCACGGCGGCGGGTACAAAAAAAACCGGCTCTCCAATTTGGGGGGCGGAGAGCCGTCAGGTTTGTTATATGAAAGAGTATGAAAAAAAAATGCAATATAAGTATACCGGCATTTCAATGCAAGGTACTTCTCCTCAGAAGTGAAATGCCGGTAGAAAATATCCCGTTAAAATACCCGAAACAATGTAATAACTACTTAATTACAATAGATCCGATTATCGAATTTTCTACCAGTTCCAGCGTCGGTTTAAGGTGCGGATTTACATCACCGTTATGAGGTTTCATCTGCTGCAGCTGCACAATGCCCCAGAAGGCCCCCCATACAAAATCGCTTATATAAAACTCATCGATATCCTTAAAGAACCCCTGTTCCTTTGCGCGTCGTGCAATTTCCCGGCCCTGATTAAAGCAGTACTTCCCTTTTTCAATGAAACTTTCCCGGGTAGTATCGTTGAGTTCGTACACCATTCCGATCTGCTGAAAAATTGTAAAGAACATGAAGGTATCAGTGTCCTGCTCGAAGCAGTTATAGTATACCTTGAATATATCCCGTATTACATCAGCTCCCGATTCATACTCAAGGGCTTCAAGCCTGAGATTGATGTCGTTCACCTGATTGCCGATGTCTTCAATAACGGGAATCAGTAAAGAAAAAAACAGTTCATCTTTTGTGTCAAAGTACTGGTAAATCGTCGGCTTGCTTACTTCAGCCTCAAGGGCAATTTCATCCATTGTCGCTTTGCTGTATCCTTTGGCGAAAAAAGTCTTTTTTGCCGCACGAAGAATTTCCTGAATACGTCTGTTCTTTTCGCGCTTTTTACGATTCTGGATTACTGTTTTATGATTTTGCATCACCGCCATGTTGCGACCAATATTACGACCGGTAATTTCCTTTACTGTTAGTAGCAAAAATACCATCAGTTCGAATAGTGTCAAGAACTAATAGTAAAAAAAAATACTGTAAGTAAAATTATTACCGGCGGTTAAATATGACGATAGTGGATTCAGTACAGGAATATTATGTACTGTGATGAGGTTTCGGGTTACATGTCAACGTCAAGTGTTATGAGGGTGAGGTCGTCTTCAAAGGTTGATTTACCTGTTGCCCAGATGTTAAGAGTGTCAATAACAGAAACGGAAAATTTTTCCGGAGAAAGCGTCCTGTTGTTTTCAATAAATTGAAAGAGGTTATCCTCTCCCCACAGCATTCCGTCAAAATTTCTCGTTTCTATTATTCCGTCAGTATACAGAATGATGCGGTCACCGGCTTGTATTGGAACAGTTTCGGACTGGGGGTTAATTGTTTTAAAGGGGCCGATAAGTGTACCCCTGGGATTAATTTCAATGATTTCACCGGTGTCGTTTTTCCACAACAGGAGCGGGTGGTGTCCGGCACTTGCGACAGAAATAGTTTTTTTCTCAAGATCGATATAGGCATACAATGCTGTTACGAACTGCCGTTCAACTTTTCCGTAAAGCGTTTCGTTCATGTTTGATAGGACTGCCTGAGGATCCCCTGCTATTTCCTTCTGCAGAGAAAATGCTATTTTTACCATTGATGCAATAAGGGCTGCCGGAATCCCGTGGCCTGTGACATCAGCAACGAGGATGCCAAGATGGCGTTCATCAATGATATGGAAATCATAAAAGTCCCCCCCCACAGCCTCCATAGGGAAATATGTAACATGGAGGTCGACACCTCTTACAACCGGGAGCTGATCGGGAAGGATCGCGGACTGAATTTTCTTGGCTATCTCAAGGTCCTTCTGCAGTGCAACAAGCTGGTTGTGTTCTTTTACTGCCTCTTTCAATGTGAGAAGGTTGTCAATCCTTGCAAGGAGTTCACGCTTGTCGAAAGGTTTTTTCAGGTAATCATTGGCGCCGAATTCGAACCCTATCACCATGTCCTGTATTTGTGTTTTTGCCGTAAGGAGTATTATTGGAAGTTCAGACAGCGTGTACTTCTCCCGGAGAATATTACATACCTCGTACCCTGTCATTCGCGGCATCATAATATCAAGCAGAATCAGGTCCGGAAGGGGATTCGTTTCCAGGAGGTCAAGGGCCTCCCGGCCGTTGGTTGCGGTCAATATTTCAAATCCCGCAAGGTTGAGGTGATTGGTTATGACAAGAAGGTTCACCGGTTCATCGTCAACAATAAGGATTATTCTTCTGTTTTCATCTGGTGACGCAGTGGTTTCGTGACCATTGCCTGTCAATTCTCTTCCGCCATGAAGCAGGGATATTGCGTTACTTTCATTATCCTTCATCGATTCAGTGAACTGATCCGGGCCGCAGGTCAGTTCCTGCTGCTCATCCCAGAGGGGAAGGGTGAAAATCAGGTCTGAACCTTTCCCGACTTCGGACTCTACCCTGATAGTGCCTCCGTGGAGCTCAACGAGTTTTCTGGTAATGCTGAGACCCAGGCCGGTGCCGCCGTATATACGTGCAGTTGAGGCATCAAGCTGCTCAAATGATTTGAAAATGTCATCAAAACGGTCCCGGGGTATCCCGATGCCGGTATCGGAAACAGTGATCTCCATTAAACCGTTTTCTGCAGTGGCGGATATTGTGATACTTCCATGTTCAGTGAATTTTATCGCGTTGCCTATCAGGTTGTAGAGTATCTGCTCAATCCTGTTTTCATCGCCATACACAAGAGGTACTGTGGAATCGATTTTACTCCGTATTATTATATCTTTCCCTGTGACGAGGGTGTGAAGGAGTGTAATGACCATGTCAATGATGAGGCGGATATCGACAGGTTTCTGATGAATAGATAGTTCCTCATGCTTTAATTTTGAAAAATCAAGAATATCATTTACCAGATTAGAGAGCCGCTTGCCGCTGGCCATTATCATGGAAAGGTTTTTCTGTGTTTCCTCGGGTAACGGCCCTGTGGCGCCGTCAATCAGTGATTCCGCAAGACCAATAATTCCCGTGAGTGGTGTACGGAGTTCATGGGATGTGTTGGCGAGGAATTCATCTTTGAGACGATCAGCTTTGCTGAGGTTGTCAACTGCCTCCATCTCAGCTTTCAATGCCGCCTGCTGTGCCAGGTATTTTTCTCTCCGCTCTGTGTTTATCCGGTCCCCCAGGGCGAATGAGAAAAACGTGACCCCCACAAGGGAACCGATCTGCTGTGCATACACAATAAAAAACATGTTTGGAAGAACACCCAGCCTGAAGAGTACCTGAATAATATTTCCAATAATAAGCGCTGACCACGCCAGTATAAAAAACCTGGCGCTCTTGTTTCCCTTCCTCATGCTTACATACCCCGTAATAAACAGAGAAGCGGAAACCAGCATTACCGTCATCAGGGACAGTTTCAGTGAAACGCGGTATGGGAAGAGAAGGGTGACCCCTGAAAAGAAAACAAGCGCCGGCCATGTAAACTGGTATACACGGTACATCACAGGAATGGTTTTTCGTAAATTGAGAAATGCGGTGCTGAAAAGAATTCCGGTAAAACATGCAAAAACAACAAGGACCGGAAGAATCTTGTTGGCGAATACAGGCCATTCCGGCCAGAAATACTGAAACCCGAAGCCGTCAAGTGTGAACTGGTATATCCCGTATGCGGCGACATACAGTATGTAGAAAAAATAACTTTTGTCTCCAAGAACGAAGAAGAAAAAAAGGTGATAGATGAAAATAATTATCATGACTCCGTAATAAAGCCCGAAGAGATAATATTCTTTCTGCTGGCTCGTAATCATGGTTTCATGATTACGAAGGGTGAAAGGAAACTGCATGGAGCTTTCTGTTTTAACTCTGCAATAGATCTTCTGTGTGTCGCCCGGTTTCAATAGTAACGGAAATATAAAATTCCTGTGTTCCATTGGTCTGTTCCGGAATGGAAGCATGTCACCTGACCGGAATTCTTTTTTTTCTCCCTTACTGTTTATAATGTAGCATTGAATATAATCGAGAAAGGGGTAGTCGAGGTCAAGGTAGTATGATTTGCATTCCTCAGGATGGGAGGTCGAATATGTTATGTCAAACCGCACCCAGTATACTGAACTGGTATACCCGAAATTGGGTGTCTCCCTTCGTAGTTTTTTGAACTGACGTGACGCGGTCCCGGTTGTTACGTCCTCAAAGGTGAGCAGGCCTGATTTGTCTTCAATGTATTCCATATGGTTGCCGACAGCAACAGAATCCGCAGTGTCGTTGATGGTAACTACAGGCGCAGCGGACAGGGGGGCCACATTGATGATAGATGGCAGGAGGAGGATCAACGCAAAAAGAATATATCTGGTGAAGCCCTTATTGATAAAGCAGCACACTTGATTCATGGTTATTGTCCGCCTTCAGCATGTATATGGTCAGGCCCGGATCCATTAGGTCGGCATGATTATAGTGATTTATTACTATAAATATTCAGATGCAGGTCAATGAAAATTTATTATCATTGACCGATAAAATGATAATTTCTACAACTTGTTATGGTGGTGTAAAAATGATATTGGTGGAAGGTGGAATAATGAAAAAAAGCAGGGATACCAGGATTGGAATAATTGGCGCAGGTGCGGCGGGGCTCAGCGCAGCGTACTTTCTCAAGGGAAAAGGATACCGGAATATAACAGTTCTGGAGCGGGAAAATTATATCGGCGGGATGTGTTGTTCGCCGGTTATTTATGGTCAGGCCAATGACATGGGGGCCCTGGAGGTGACCCCGGACTATGAAAATCTACTGGAGCTCATTGAGGAGTTCGACTGCGAGATGCTGCCGGTGCCGGAGGTTATTCTTATCGACGCTGCCAACGGCAAGCAGTATCCCCTGAAAGAGCTTCTTGACGGACTGGATATGGGTGATATCCTTCTTGCAATCGGAAAATATTTCTATGAGCTGCTCAGGCACAGCGATTCCCTCCGGAAGCCGGGGTTCCGCGATATCAGCCCGGAACTGGCAAAACCGTTT
>ERZ795048.1199-NODE-1199-length-24377-cov-5.553038_pt1 | contig 24377 bp, 22 predicted proteins | sample MGYA00375132_ERZ795048 | MGnify/ENA primary metagenome ERZ795048 (study PRJEB30177, sample SAMN05720225) | activated sludge metagenome | isolation source: Anaerobic digester | place: Hong Kong | collected 2014-12-17 ... | reverse complement strand
TGGCGATAATGCGCCGAAAGCAACGCCAATCGCAAAACCGGCCCCGGCACATCTTTAATCAAATCATGTGCCAGCAAGAAATTGCCCAAAGACTTCGACATCTTCTCACCCTCAACGGTGACAAAACCGTTATGCACCCAGACTTTCGCAAAAGCGCTTAAGTCATCTTCATGCCCTGATGCGCAGCAACTTTGCGCAATCTCGTTTTCGTGATGCGGGAATTTCAAATCCGCCCCACCGCCGTGAATATCAAACGGCAGGCCCAAATGCTTCGCGCTCATCGCACTGCATTCAATATGCCAGCCCGGACGGCCCCGCCCCCATGGGCTATCCCAACCCGGCTCATCATCCGTTGAAGGTTTCCACAACACAAAATCCGCCGGATCTTTCTTATAGGACGCAACCTCAACCCGCGCCCCGGCAATCTGCTCATCCCGGCTTCGCCCTGAAAGCCCGCCATAACCCTCAAAAGACGGTACATGAAACAAGACATGCCCATCTGCCTCATAAGCATGCCCGTGCTCAATCAAGGCTTCAATCATTGCAATCATCTCGCCAATATGCTCAGTCGCCCGCGGCTGAATATCGGGCGCAGCGCACCCCAGCGCGGCCATATCATCATTATAAATTTTCTCATATTTGCGTGTAATCACATCAATCGGCTCACCCGTAGCCTTGTGCGACGCAATAATCTTGTCATCTACATCCGTAATGTTGGATACATAGGTAACCTTCGGATAAAGGCTCTTAAGCACACGGGTCAGCAAATCAAACACCACAGCCATGCGCGCATTACCAATATGCGCATAATTATAAACCGTTGGTCCACACGCGTACAGCCGTACATGCGCAGGATTTAAAGGCACAAAATCCTCTTTTTTACGGGTCAGACTGTTGAAAAACTGAGGGCTCGACATAGCTAATTCTACTTTTTGTGTGTTTTTTACTGGAAAATCCAGCGCTAAGACGCTAGAAGACAACAAACATAAGGATTTTTCAAATGGTTTCATCCAAAATTGTCGAAATAGGCAGCGACAAAAAACCAAGCCGCGAAGAAGCAGAAGAAGCGATCAGAATACTCCTGCGCTATATCGGCGAAGACCCTGCGCGCGAAGGACTAATCGAAACACCAGCGCGTGTTGTACGCGCCTATGACGAATTTTTCGAAGGCTACAACCAGAACCCGGCCAAAGAACTCTCCAAAACCTTTGAGGATATTGAAGGCTTTGACGACATAGTTCTGGTCAAAGATATAGAATTCACCTCACACTGTGAACACCACATGGTGCCGATTAACGGCGTGGCACACGTCGCCTACTGGCCGGATGAAAAAGTTGTCGGCATCTCCAAACTCGCGCGCATCGTCGATATACTCTCCAGCCGCCTTATCTCCCAGGAAAACATGACCAGCGGAATCGCAGAATGTATCGAAACCACCCTCAAACCAAAAGGCGTCGCCGTCTACATCGATGCTGACCACCAGTGCATGTCGATCCGCGGCGTCAAAAAACGCCAATCCTCAACCGTAACATCAACATTCACTGGAAAATTTAAAGAAGAAGCCGTTCAGACTCGTTTCCTGCGCATGATAGACAAAAACTAACCTCGGAAGAAATGAACACCCCCACCCCAAGAGGCGAGGTATCACGTCATTGCGAACCGCCAAAGGCGGTGAAGCAATCCAGAATTTATTCTTGTGGCGCTGGATCGCTTTGCTGCGCTCGCGATGACGATTACGCCGCAAGCGGCAAGGAATTAAACCTGAGAGAGATTAAAACTGCCATCGTTTTAATGGAACATCGTTTCACTGCCCGCCCGGTCACTGCGCGTCAACTCACGCACGTAAGGTGAGTTTTTAACAATTTCAATCAAGCGCTCTTTGGTAAACGGCTTCTTGACAAAATTACGTGCCCCCATCTGGCTGGCCCGCACAATATTATCCCGCACTGTATCCACGCTCAACATCACCACAAACCCTTGTGGATCAACTGCATGAAGTGATTGCAACACATCATGCCCGCTCATACCGGGCAAGTGAATGTCCAAAAACACAATATCCGGTGCATGTTCAATATAAGCCTGCACAGCCTCTTCACCGTCTTTACAAACAATCAGATCAAAATCCGTGCTCAAAATCATTGAAGCGTAATGCGCTGTAAAACGGTCATCTTCTACAACCATAACAAGCGGCGATTCCCGGCGCTTACGCCGCACTTGAATGCTGGAAATTTTGTGCTTGTCGGCCATAGCCTGATAAGCCTCAAACTTACGCGCGCTCAAAACTTTTTCATCGGCAAACTTTTGATAATTGCGCAGCTGATTGGCCAACCCGTCCATACCCGCATAGCCTTTAGGTAACTTTGCTTTCATCTTATTAAAAGCTTCATCAAGATGTTTTATATCCATCTTATCGCGCACCTGCACCAGGGCAAAAACATCCAAATCTTCAAAAACGCAAAGTGAACCCTTGAAATAATCCTTCAAAACGCCATACAACTCATCGGCAAATACGTCACTACGCGCCCGGGCAGCATCAATTTTTTGTGCCATCATAGTAATATCAGAAACAAGATCCGTATGATCCAATATTTTGGACAAACAAAAATGCAAACCATACCAATGAGTTGGCTGCCCTTTCAAATCATCCAGTACTTTCATGAAATAATGTTCAGTACTACCCCGTATCAGTTCCATCGCCCTTCACCCTTGCCCACGCCCAATTGCGGACGTTTTTTATACTCCCACCATCAATTTTAAGGAAAAAGCCTTAATTTTCTGTATATATATTACGGAGTTACGATATCCGCCAGGGCAAACCATCTTGTTTCAAACCCAGCGGCAACGGCGTAATCGTCCCCTCGGGTGTTTCGAGCATTTCCACCGGCTGAAACGCTTTTTCAAGAGTGAATGTCTCTTTCGCAGCCGCAAGCTCGTAAAACGCAGGGCCATTACGACATAAAAACGCTTCAAACACCTTTTGCCCGGCCTTTGTTTCCAAATTCACCCCCGCCTCTTCAAACGCCATTGCATAAAGCTGCGGCGCGATGGCCCCGGTAAAACATCCCGCCGCGCAGCCACAATCCGTAGCCTTGGTCGTATGCGGCGCGCTATCCGTTCCGGCATAAAATTTAGCATTAGCCGGATCGACCGCCGCCGCCCGAAGCGCAGCGCGGTCTTCTTCAAATTTAAGCAACGGCAAACAATATAGATGATATTTAAGCCCCTGCAGCAAATGCCCGACCGTATAAAGCAAATGCTGCGGCGTAATTGAGGCTGCAACATTCACCCCCGCACCTTGTACAAAAGCCACAGCTGTGGCCGTCGTCACGTGCTCACACGCAACTTTTAAGTCTGGGAAAGCCTCTACAAGCTTGGGCATCCGCTCACGATAAAAGAAATCCTCCGCATTCGTCCCCGCAGCAAAATAATCCTCGCCCCTCATGTGATGCTCTTCACCATGAACGCACAGAACAACGCCATAGTCTTGCATCGCTTCAAACACGCCATTGTCAAAGAAATTCATAAACGGATAACCAAAATCCGCACCCGTCGTCCCATGCGGCGGATAATATTTACACGCCCTAAGCACATCCGCCTTCGTGCCTTTCTCAATCATTTCCGGCATCGTATCTTTGGTCAGATACAGCGGCACGAGTATATCCTGAAATGCATCCCCTCCGGATTTTTTAATCAAATCGACATAATCTTCAATGCACCAGTAATCCAGCGGATCATCACGAAAAACCTTGGCCACCGGCGGTTTGGTATTAGGCATCGCCAAAACGCCGCAACAGCCCATATCAATCTGAGATTGAACAATCGGCCCAACTAACGGATCCTGACGCAAATGTACGTGCAAATCATACCATTTCGGGAATGTCATTTTCATGACTAATGATTTACCCTAACAACCATGTCTTGGCAAAGCCTTTTAAACCCCGATATTCAAGAATTCATCACCGCGCATGAAAAAGACGATATCGCCGCGCTCGCGCTAAAAAAACCTCCCGTTGCCGATTGGGACTACAAGCTGATTCTCGACCAAATCAAATCCCGCCAAAAAGCCCGGCAAAAAATCCCGCTCTGGCTTACTCACCATAAGAACATCATCTTCCCGCCGCCGGATTTACTCGAACAAGCCTCTTCTGCCGCAACGGCGCGCTATAAAGCCGGACTGATCCAGGGACAAAATTTTGTTGATCTCACTGGCTGCTGCGGCATCGACACCTGCGCGTTCACCGAGCATTTCACAAACGGCACTTGCATCGAAAAAGACAAGAGCGCCGCAAGTCTGCTCGCACACAATTTAACCCTACTCAGCAGCGTCCCGGTCGAAATTATCAATACCAGCGCCGAAAACTTTATCAAAACCATGCCGCCGCTTGATGTCGCGCTCATTGACCCCCAGCGCCGTGATTCCAATCAAAAAGGTAAGTACCGGTTTGAAGACTGTGCACCCAACATTTTGTCGCTGCTCCCCAATCTGCTGGAAAAAACCCGAACCGTAATCGTCAAAACTTCACCCATGCTCGACATCACACAAGGCATCGCCACCCTTGAATCTACCGGCGCATCTGCTCGCGAAGTCCATTGCATCCAATGGCGCAGCGAATGCAAAGAAGTGTTGTTTATCCTAAACAACAATACAAAAACCATGCCGGCAATCATCGCCGTAAGCCTTGATGACAGTGGAAATCCTTTATATGAAATGCGCTTTACGCAAGAAGAAGAAAAAACCTGCCGGGCCCCACTTTCACAACCCTTATCCTATCTTTACGAACCCGGACCCGCCTTTCAAAAAAGCGGCGGATTTAACATGATCGCCCCAAAATACGCCGTTCATAAACTCGCGCCCCAAACTCATCTCTACACCTCCGATGAATGGGTTGCGGATTTCCCTGGCCGCAGTTTCGAAATCATCGGCCAGTATCCGCCAAAAGCTGAAAAAATACCATTAAAACAAGCGCATATAACCGTCCGCAATTTCCCGATAAACGCCCCAACCCTGCGTAAAAAACTCAAAATCAAAGATGGAGGACAAGATTATCTTTTTGCCTGTACGCTTGCGAACGGCACAAAAACTATGTTACATGCCCAAAAAATTTAAGGAAAATACAATTCTCAATTAGACTAAAATCACAAAAATAAAGACGTTTTTAAGTTTTTCCTCTTAGAATTATAGACAGCTAAAGAATCGTAGAATTCCATATTAACAAAATAATAGATAAATTCGCTTTTTCCTGCGTTAAAGCCAATGTAGAATGTTTAGGTCTGGATGTTACCTACAAACACAAAAACAAGTTTCCTTAGAACCTCAAACAAAACCACGAGTAACAAAAAGTTGAGCCCAAAACGACACGATAAGCCCAAAAGACTAAACCGCGCCCTGACATCTTCTTCCAGCCAAATCTGGAAAAGCAGGCTAAGCTGGCGTATCGCCGCAGCCGTGTTCATGACCATTCTGCTGGTACAAACCATGATCATGAATTTCGGGACTGTGCCGGCCTTCCGGCAACGCCTGCTTGACGACCTCAAAGAAACAAACAGCACTGCAATCGCCGCAATGATTAACCCGTCAGCAGGGTACAACGAAGCACCTTTCACCAGCGAACAAGCTGCACGCTTTATGATTATCAGCAACGTCAAAGGCATAAGCATATATTCATACCAAAATGAGTCTATTGCCTCCTATGGAGCTGCACCAAGCATCAAAAAAGAACACATGACAGCGCGCGGGCATTCTAAATACATGCCTGACATAGGGTTGTATGAGATCGTTCTCAATGCGGCAGACCTCAAACGACCCTACTATATCGCCATAAAAATAGATGCCGATTCTGTACAGGAGCAAATCGCCTACTTCATCACCGATACCATTAAAATCATGCTGATCATGTCGCTCTTCGTCACAACCGTATTGATGATTGCTCTGGGACACTGGTTGCTGGAACCTATGCTCTTCATGCGCAGCAACTTGCTCGCCGCCTTTAAAGCACCGGAAGAGCCAGATATTCCGAAATCCCCGTTTGATAACCGTGATGAAATCGGCAGCGCCATTGAGCTCACACAAAAACTCATCCATCAAAATGCCGAAAATCTCACGCGCATCAAAAGCGCCGCCGAGGATAAAATTCACAAACTGGCATATTACGACACGCTTACAGGTCTGCCAAACCGAACTCTCTTTGTCCAAACACTCAACGAACAGGCCCGCCAAAAACAAGATGGCAGTGCCGAACGCTTTGCCGTTGTCACAGTTGATTTGGACCATTTTAAAGATATTAACGATTCCATGGGTCACAACATTGGCGATGCAATTCTACGCAGCGTTGCCCGCCGCCTGCGCTCTGCAATGCCCGAAAGCGCTGTAGTTTCAAAATCCGGCGAGGACGAATATGTAATAATGATGCCGCTCTCAACTGAAATCAGCTCATCACGTGCTGTCGCTGAAAAAGTCTGGCACGTCATCCGCTCCGAGCCTTTCAAGGTTTTCAACGAATCCTTCCAGGTCCGCGCTTCTATTGGCGTTGCAACATTCCCGGATGATGCCATTGATCCAGATCAAGTCTTGAAAAATGCCGACATCGCACTCAACCGTGCCAAAGAAGAAGGCCGCGACACTATCAAGGAATATTCCGAAGATTTCGACCGCGCCGTGCAGGCCCGTTTCCAAATGCTGCGCAATCTGCGCGATGCCATGGAACATGATCAACTCGAACTCTATTACCAACCCCAGATTGACCTGCGCTCAGGTGAAATCATCGGCGCCGAAGCACTGCTGCGTTGGTTCAAACCCGACAATTCTAAAGAAGGCGGAACTTTTATTTCCCCCGCAGACTTCATCCCCGTGGCCGAACAATCAGGCCTCATCGTCCCGATCGGCGAATGGGTCATGCTCACAGCTTGCAAAATGGCAAAAAGCTGGAAAGACGAACATGGTATCGACATCCGCATTGCCATCAACGTTTCAGCGCACCAATTCTCACAAAGCGACATCTGCGCCTTCACACAAAAAACAATCTCTGAAGTGGGCATCGATGCCCACAAAGTTGAACTGGAAGTCACAGAAAGCGTCTTTATGGACGATATTTCTCATACAATCCAAACGCTGCAAAATCTTCATGCCATTGGCGTAGAGCTTGCCATTGATGATTTTGGCACCGGTTATTCTTCCCTGTCATATCTGCGTCAGTTCCCGATCGACCGCCTCAAAATCGACCAAAGCTTTATCCGCAATGCCCTGAATGACCAGGATGATGCTTCCATCGCACGCACCATCATTGCCCTGGGCCACGCACTAAACCTGAAAGTTATCGCCGAAGGCGTAGAAACGATAGATCACGAAGCCTTCCTTATCAAGGAAGGCTGTGACGAAGTCCAGGGCTTCCGCTATTCTCGCCCTGTTCCGGCAAAAGACTTCTTACACTTTGCAAAAAACTACAAAAACGATCTCAACCCTGTCGATTAGAGCCCGTCAAGAAATACGGTTGAATCAAGCGCCCTGAACCTGTATCTGTAAGCGCATGAACGCACTGATCTCCCACAAAACAAAAATCCTGACAGGTCGTCCCCGCATTCCGGGCGACAAATCAATATCGCACCGCGCCCTGATGTTTGGCGCACTGACCATCGGCGAAACCATGATTTCCGGCCTGCTTGAAGGGGAAGACGTTCTGTGCACCGCCCAAGCCATGCGCGGGCTCGGCGCAAAAATTGAAAAAAGCCCCGACGGTCTGTGGCGCACCTATGGCGTAGGCATCGGCAATTTACAAACGCCGGCTGCCCCGCTCGAAATGGGCAATTCAGGCACCTCCACGCGCCTGCTCATCGGCCTTGTCGGCGGTCATCCGATCAAAGCCACTTTTACCGGCGACGCCTCACTGTCAAAACGCCCGATGCGGCGCGTCATCACCCCACTCGAAATGATGGGCGCGGGCATAGAAGCCACCGATGGCGATAAACTTCCTCTCACCGTCACCGGGCCGGAAGATACGCTCGCCATCGAATACCGCTTGCCCGTAGCCAGCGCGCAAGTCAAATCCGCCATCTTGCTCGCAGGACTGAATGCGCGTGGTACCACCACGGTCATCGAAGAAAAACCTACCCGCGATCACACCGAAAAAATGCTCACAGCTTTCGGCATCGACGTACAAATCGAAACATTGGAAAACGGCGCCAGCGCCATTAGCATTCTCGGCCAGCAAGAACTCCAGCCCGGCGCAGTTGACGTACCCGCAGACCCGTCCTCCGCCGCTTTTCCGGCCGTTGCCGCCGTACTACACGAAGGCTCTGAAATCACGCTGGCCAACATCGCGATCAGCACCCGTCGTAACGGCCTGTATCTCACGCTCCAGGACATGGGCGCCGATATTACATTCGAAAACAAACGTCTTCAGGCCGGTGAAGAAGTTGCCAATATCATCGTGCGCGGCAATGGCGCACTCAAAGGCATCGATGTTGATCCGGCCCGCGTCCCGTCAATGATTGACGAATTCCCTATTCTCGCTATGGCAGCCAGCTGCGCCAACGGCACAACGAAAATGACCGGGCTGGCCGAGCTGCGCGTCAAGGAAAGCGATCGCCTGCTCATGGTCGCCGAGGGTTTAAAAACCTGCGGTGTAAACCTTGAAATGGGTGAAGACTGGCTCACTATTCATGGAACCGGCAAACCGCCCAAAGGCGGGGCAACCATTCAAACCGCCCTTGATCACCGCATCGCGATGAGTTTCCTCGTTCTGGGCAGCGTCACCGATGAGCCCATCTCCATCGACGACGGCACCCCCATAGCGACCAGCTTCCCGAACTTCGTCAAACTCATGAACGAACTCGGCTGCGATATTAAGGTCCTGTGATGAGTAAAAACATCATCGCCATCGACGGCCCTGCAGCCAGTGGAAAAGGCACATTGGCCCGCAGCCTTGCCGCCCGTCTCGGCTTTGCCCATATGGATACCGGCGCACTCTACCGCGCTACCGCGTTAGAAGTTCACGACGCAGGCCTCAGTGCGCAAGACGAAAACGATGCCCGCGACGGCGCGCAAATCCTTGCTCAAAAGATTGCCAATGCCGCTAGCCCATCCGATGTGCTCGATAATCCAGCCCTGCGCACAGATCAAATCGGCCAGCAAGCCTCCATCGTTGCAGCCCACCCGCGCGTACGTGAAGTCCTCAAAAATATTCAGACCGACTTTGCTGAAAACCCCGGCAAAGGCTATAACGGCGCTATTTTAGACGGCCGCGATATCGGCACAATCATCGTTCCAGATGCCCCGCTCAAACTCTTCATCACCGCCAATGTCGAGATCCGCGCAAAAAGACGCTTAAAAGAGTTGCAATCGCGCGGGATTGCCGCTACATATGGGGCCGTTTTGAAGGATATGCGTGAAAGAGACGCGCGTGACGCTGACCGTAAGGCCGCTCCGATGAAACCGGCAGATGATGCAATCATTATAGATTCTTCCGATCTTAATGCCGGTGAAATGCTTGAAAAAGCTGTGTCTCTGGCCAAAGAGCGTTTAAAGCTCTAAACGCATTCACACATCGCTTTCAAAACGTGCTCGCCGCTCCTTTTAAACAAAGGATAACAGGAACGGTGGAAAGCACAAAAAAACCCTAACCCTAATTGAAGGAAATTTAAATATGGCCAGTGTAGCCGCAAAAATCCAAGATAAAACAGACTCAAAAGAGTTTGCCGCCCTTCTCGAAGAATCTCTCAAAGGACAGGAAAACTTTACAGGTTCCGTTGTAAACGGAACCATTATTGCCGTCACCGACGATTTCGCAATCGTTGATGTCGGCCTGAAATCCGAAGGCCGCATTCCCTTGCAGGAATTCTCTCGCCCAGGCGAAGACGCCGAAATCAAAACCGGCGACGTTGTCGAAGTTTTCGTAGAGCGCATGGAAAACCGCGATGGCGAATCCGTACTATCTCGCGAAAAAGCCCGCCGCGAAGAAGCCTGGATCGAACTGGAAAAAGCATCAGAAAAAGAAGAGCGTGTAACCGGCGTAATCTTTGGCCGCGTCAAAGGTGGCTTCACAGTCGACCTCGGCGGCGCTGTAGCCTTCCTTCCCGGCTCTCAGGTTGACATTCGCCCTGTACGCGATGTATCGCCACTGATGGATACACCGCAGCCGTTCCTTATTTTGAAAATGGACCGCGCCCGCGGCAATATCGTCGTTTCACGCCGGGCCATTCTAGAAGAAAGCCGCGCCGAAGCCCGTTCAGACCTGATGGACAACCTCAAAGAAGGTCAAGTCCTGCAAGGCGTTGTCAAAAACATCACCGATTACGGTGCGTTCGTTGACCTTGGCGGTGTTGATGGCCTGCTCCATGTTACCGACATCTCATGGAAACGCGTCAATCACCCATCTGAATCCCTGCAGGTCGGTCAGACAATCGACGTACAGGTTATTCGTTTTAACGAAGAAAACCAGCGCATCTCGCTAGGCATGAAACAACTCGAAGACGATCCGTGGAAAGACATCGACACGCGCTTCCCAATCGGCACACGGCTCAAAGGCCGCATCACCAACATTGCTGATTATGGCGCTTTTGTTGAACTGGAAGATGGTATCGAAGGCCTGGTTCACGTCTCTGAAATGTCATGGACCAAGAAAAACGTCCACCCGGGCAAAATTGTTTCAACGTCTGAAGAAGTTGAGGTTATGATTCTGGAAGTCGACGAAGAAAAACGCCGAATTTCACTGGGCCTGAAACAATGCCAGGATAATCCCTGGGGCGCTTACGCAGCCAGCCATAAAGAAGGCGAAGAGTTCGAAGGCGAAGTACGCAACGTCACTGAATTCGGCCTGTTCGTCGCTCTCGATGATGAAATCGACGGCATGGTTCACTTGTCTGATATTTCCTGGGAAGACGAAAGCGAAGAAGCCCTCAAAGCCTATAAAACCGGCGACAAAATCAAGGTCAAAATCCTTGAGATTGATCCGGACAAAGAACGCGTCGCTCTAGGCATTAAACAGCTTACAGAAGATCCATTCGAAGGCGCGATGGACGGTGTCAAGAAAGGCGCTGTTGTCACCTGCACTGTCACCGAAATCACCTCCGGCGGCATCGAAGTCTCGGTCAACGACAACATCAAAGGCTTCATCAAAAAAGCTGACCTGTCGCGCGAACGCTCTGAGCAACGCCCGGACCGCTTTGCTGTTGGCGAAAAAGTCGATGCGAAAATCACCTCTATGGATAAAAAATCCCGCAAAGTGGCCCTGTCAATCAAAGCCCGCGAGGTCGATGAAGACAAACAAGCCATGAAGGAGTTCGGCTCAACCGAATCGGGTGCATCTTTGGGTGACATCCTCGGCGCCGCTTTAGAAGAGAAAAAAGGCAAAGAAGCCAAAGAAGAAAAGCCCAAAAAGACCCCGGCGAAAAAAGCTGCGGCCAAAAAAACAACATCCAAGAAAAAAGATGATGAGGCCAAAGCAAAAAGCGCAGATAAAAAAGCTGACAAAAAAGCCGATAAGAAAAAAGAAGACTAAAACACGTCTCATATACAAATTCAAAAGCCGGGCCGACAAAGCCCGGCTTTTTTATACTTGAAACACTTCATCGAACACATGCATGTGGAAACAAAGTCTGAAACGACCGCAATCGAAGGGCCAAACAGCCGTATCAGGCATGCTCTTGCACGATTTCATTGCAAAACATTCTGCTATTTCAATTCCAAAGACATACACATGGTCCAGACCACGCTCACCATATTCTTCACGGATAACTAAATTGATTATCTATACGAAGTTATTAATGCCGAATTTTTTGTGCTTTTTCTTGACGCCGAGGTTAGATTTCAGGCAGTGTAGACTCATCCGTATATAAAAGACAGCCTGTGAGATACGAGCTAAGCCTCTATAAAGAAGGATTAAAAGTGTAATGACAAAATCAGAACTTATTCAACGTTTGGCTGAACGCAGCCCGCACTTGTATTTGCGCGACATCGAAAAAATCGTCGATACAATTTTTGACGAAATCACACAGGCTCTGGTCGATGGAAATCGCGTCGAACTCCGCGGATTTGGAGCTTTTTCTGTCAAACACCGCGATGCGCGTATAGGCCGCAACCCGCGCACTGGCGAATCAGTTCATGTCGAAGCCAAACGCCTGCCATTTTTCAAAACTGGCAAGGGCCTGCGCGAACGTCTTAATGACAAAACACCGAGTGATGATTCCTCGTCCAGCGAGGATTCCTGGTACTAAATTCAGAAACTAAAGCTTAAACCATGAGCTTCATCCGCGCCATTTTTGGATTTATCATTGCCATTGCCCTCGTGGCTTTCGCTGTATCAAACCGTCAGAATATCGCGCTGAACTATAGCCCTGTCCACGATCCGCTCGAAATTCCACTCTACCTGCTCACATTGTTGTTCATGGCGCTTGGATTTATCTTCGGCGCATTCATCATGTGGATGAACACCGCCCCCACCCGCCGTAGCAGCCGCCAACAACGCAAAACCATCAAAGCTTTGGAAAAAGAACTCGCAAACGCGCAAAATAAAAAAACATCGCCCGCAAATGCTCCGCCATCCGAACTTTTCCGCGCACTACCCACCAGCGCAGCAGAAAAACACCACCTTGCCTAAAGCCCAAAATTCCGCCATAAAACAAGGATGAGTTCTCGTCCTTTGATATTTTGTGCCCTCGACACCGCCGACCTTGAACAAGCCCGGCTTTGGGCACGCACAATCGGTCCCGTCACCGGCGCACTGAAACTCGGTATGGAATTCATCAACGCCCACGGCCCTGCAGGCATAGAAACCGTCAAGAACGCCGCTCCCGACGCCGCCCTGTTCATCGACCTCAAATTCCATGATATCCCCAATACGGTCGCCGGCGCAGTGCGCACCATCTGCGCCAATTTCGCCCCAGCCTACCTAAACGTCCACGCCGCCGGTGGCCGTAAAATGATGGAAGCGGCAAAAGAGGCCTGCACGCCGCAAACAAAACTCTTGGCCGTCACCATCCTCACCTCCCTCTCAGAAAATGAATTATGTAAAATAGGATATAAAGAAGGCCTCCCTGAACGCGTTATCCAAATGGCCCGGCTCGCCGAAACCAGCGGCCTCGATGGCGTCGTCTGCTCCTCCCATGAAATCACCCTCATCCGCGAATCATGCGCCGATTCATTTGAAACCATGGTCCCGGGCATCCGCCCCGCTGGAAGCGCAAAAGCAGACCAAAACCGGGTCATGACCCCAAATGAAGCGGTGCAAAAAGGAGCCACCCATCTGGTCATCGGCCGCCCCATAACAGGCGCCCCTGACCCGGCCAAAGCCGCACAAGAGATCATGGATAGTCTCAAATGACTGCCGTTAAAATCTGTGGCCTCAAAGACCCGGAAAACCTCAGCGCCGCCACGTCCGCCGGTGCGCGCTATGTCGGCTTTGTCTTCTATCCGCCAAGCCCGCGTAACATCGCCGCCGACAGTGCAAAGGAACTCAGCCTGACGCTTCCCACCGGCGTCAAGGCCATCGGCCTGTTCGTTAACCCCACCAACGAACAACTCGAACATATCTTGGGCATTGTCCCGCTCGATATGCTGCAGCTTCACGGCAGTGAAAGCCCCGAGCGCGTGCAGCAAATTAAGGACAAATTCGCCATGCCGGTGATGAAAGCAACCAAAATCCGCGAACCCGCCGACCTCGAAACCGTCCCCGCTTACGAAGAAACCGCCGACTGGCTCCTCTTCGATAGCCGCCCCGAGGCCGCAACCCTGCCCGGCGGCACCGGCCATAGCTTCGACTGGTCGCTGCTCGCCGGAAAAACCTTCTCGCGGCCCTGGATGCTCTCCGGCGGCCTCACACCCGAAAATGTAGCTGAAGCTCTGTCCCAACTCTCCCCAACAGCCGTTGACGTCTCCTCCGGCGTCGAAAGCGCCCCCGGCGTTAAGGACCCGGCTAAAATTAAAGCCTTTATCGACGCAGTCAAAAGCGCTATATAAGCGCCCATGAGCCAAAAAAACCTAAAAACCAATTCTTACCGTAACCAACCCGATGAACGCGGCCATTTCGGCCCCTATGGCGGACGCTACGTCGCCGAAACCCTGATGCCCCTCATTCTCGAGGTTGAAAAGGCCTATGAAGCCGCCAAAGCCGATCCGAAATTCTGGGAAGAATTGGAAAACCTCCAGCGCAACTATGTTGGCCGTCCCTCCCCGCTCTATTTTGCTGGGAGCACAACCGAAGAACTCGGCGGCGCAAAAATCTATTTCAAGCGCGATGAACTGAACCATACCGGCGCGCACAAAATCAATCACTGCCTCGGTCAAATCCTCGTAGCAAAGCGTATGGGCAAAACCCGCATCATCTGCGAAACCGGCGCAGGCCAGCACGGCGTCGCCACCGCCACCGTCTGCGCTCTCTTTAACCTGCCATGCGTAGTGTTTATGGGTGCAACCGATATTGAACGCCAAGCTCCCAATGTTTTCCGCATGAAGTTGCTTGGCGCCGAAGTCCGCGCCGTCAAAAGCGGCGCAGGAACGCTCAAAGACGCCATGAACGAAGCCATGCGCGACTGGGTCACCAACGTCCATGACACATACTACCTGATCGGCACCGTTGCCGGCCCGCACCCCTTCCCGGCCATGGTCCGCGATTTCCAGTCCATCATCGGTACAGAAGTGCGAAAGCAAATCATGGAAAAAGAAGGCCGCCAGCCTGACCATCTCGTCGCCTGTATCGGCGGGGGTTCCAACGCCATGGGCCTGTTCCACCCGTTCCTGGATGATGCAGATGTGAAGATGATCGGCGTCGAAGCCGGCGGCCATGGCGTTGGAACAGGCCAGCATGCCGCCAGCCTCACCGGCGGCAAGCCCGGTGTGCTGCACGGCATGAATTCCTATTTCCTGCAAAATGACGATGGTCAGATTCAAGAAGCCCATTCGATTTCCGCCGGACTGGATTATCCCGGCATCGGCCCTGAACACGCCTGGCTGTTTGATCAACGGCGCGTGGAATACGTCTCCGTCACTGATGATGAAGCCATTGAAGCCTTTCAAACCATGGCCCGGCTCGAAGGCATCCTGCCCGCGCTCGAACCCGCCCACGCCTTCGCACATGTCATGAAACGCGCCCCCACCCTGCCCAAAGACGATATCATCGTGATGAATCTCTGCGGCCGCGGCGATAAAGACATCTTCACCATCGCCGACAAGCTGGGAGTGAAGATCCATGGCTAATTACGAAGTCCGCGCCGGGCTAGCAGAAGTTGAAGCTTTTGATGTTGTCGGCATTTCCACCATAACCGACAATCAAAAAGGTACTGACGATATCAACGCCCTGTGGGAACGATTTTTTTCCGAAAGCATTGGACAACAAATTCTCGACAAAACTGACGACGCGATCTATGCCGTCTACAGCGATTATCAAGGCGATCACGAAGCGCCCTACCGCCTCACTATCGGCTACCGCGTCAGCAATGACGCGTGCGCTATTGATATGCACCGCGTACGCGTACAGCCGCAGGAATACGCCGTGATGAGCGCGGCCGGTGAACAACCCAAAGCCCTGATCGAAACCTGGGAAGCCATCTGGTCTTCAGATATCGAGCGCTCATACACCACCGATTTTGAAGTTTACGGCCCGCGCTTTTTCGAACAAGGCGTCAACGAAGTTTTGGTGCATGTTGGAGTAAAATCATGAGCCGTATAGAAGCCACATTTAAAGCCCTCAACCGTCCCGCCCTGATCACCTTTATCATGGCCGGAGATCCGGACGCCAAAACCTCCTTGGACGTGCTCAAGGCCCTGCCGGAAGCTGGCGCTGACATTATCGAACTCGGCATGCCCTTCACCGATCCCATGGCCGACGGCCCCACCATCCAGCTTGCCGGACAGCGCGCCCTGAAAAGTGGCGCAAACATGAAACAAACGTTGCAAATGGTTCGCGATTTCCGCAAAGGCAACAATACAACCCCCATCGTCCTGATGGGTTATTTCAACCCCATCCTGCAATACGGCGTTGAAAAATTTATGAACGATGCCAGCGCCGCCGGAGTAGACGGCCTCATCATCGTCGATCTGCCGCCCGAAGAAGCGGGCAAAGCGCAGGAAATCGCCAAAACCAACAATCTGGACATCATCCGCCTGCTCACCCCAACAACAACCATGGGCAGATTGCCCAAAATCCTCGAAGGCGCCAGCGGCTTTCTCTATTACGTTTCCATCACAGGCGTCACTGGCGCCGCACAGGCCGATTTAAACAAAATAAAACCCCATATCGAACAGATCAAAACCCACACCGATCTGCCTATCGCCATCGGTTTCGGCATCAAAACCCCGCAAGATGCGGCGCAAATGGCCGCCCTGGGCGATGCCATCGTCGTTGGCTCATCCATCGTCCAGACCATCGCAGAAAAACGCGACGCCAGCGCCGTTTCCGAGCAAGTCAAAGCCCTGTCCGATGCCCTGTCATAAATTCCACTTTAGCTTGACTTTTGCCTACCAAAAGCCGATAAAGTGGCGGTATTTTACGACAATAAAAGGTATTTTACATGAACTGGTTAACAGACTTTATCAGACCCCGCGTCCGTTCTTTGGTAGGCGAACAAAAGGAAGTGCCCGATAACCTCTGGCAACAATGCCCATCGTGCGAAGGCATGCTGTTCCACCGCGACCTCGCAGAAAATATGAACGTTTGCTATCACTGCAACCACCATTTGCGCATCACCGCCAAAGAACGCCTGAAAATAATGTTCGATGCCGGTAAATACGAAACCCTCGGGGTGCCGTCCGTCCCGCACGACCCACTCAAATTCAAAGACCGCAAAAAATACGCTGACCGCCTGAAAGAAACCCAAAGTAAAACCGGCCTCAAAGACGCCATCACCATCGCCAAAGGCACCATTGACGGACAAAAAGCTGTCGTAGCCGCTTTTAACTTCAGCTTTATGGGCGGCTCTATGGGCACAGCCGTAGGCGAAGGATTAATCAAAGCCGCACAAGAAGCCGTGAAAGACCATGCCGCTTTCATAGCCATCCCTTCATCCGGCGGCGCACGCATGCAAGAAGGCATGCTCTCCCTCATGCAAATGCCACGCTCGATCATCGCCGTGGAAATGGTCAAAGAGGCCAGGCTGCCTTATATCGTCCTGCTCACAGACCCGACAACCGGCGGCGTCAGCGCCTCCTTCGCTATGGTTGGTGACATTCATCTGGCCGAGCCCGGCTCAATGATCGGCTTTGCCGGTCGCCGCGTCATTGAAGAAACTGTACGCGAAACACTGCCTGACGATTTCCAGACCGCCGAATATCTGCAGGAACACGGCATGGTCGATATGGTCGTCAACCGTAAAGACCTGCACGAAACACTGGGCCGTATCCTTAGGTTATTAATGAATACTGAAAAAAAAGCCGCATAACATAAAGCTGGCACTATGTATCAAAGTGACCTCAATCACCCGGAAAAATCTCTGGAAGACAAGCTGCACCAGCTTTATCGCTTAAATCGCAATAAAACGATCGACTTGTCTTTCCGCCCGCCCTATCTGGACCTGCTCGAAAAGCTCGGCCATCCTGAACGCAACCTCCCCCCCGTCATCCACGTCGCCGGCACCAACGGCAAAGGCTCCACCATCGCCATGCTTCGCGCCATTTTGGAAAGCGCCGGATATAAAGTGCACACGTACACCTCACCGCATCTCATTCATTTCAATGAACGCATCATACTGGCTAACCAGGAAATCGATGATCAAGCCCTCGAAACCCTGATTGACGAAACACTGGAATTAAATGAAGGCGGCGACTTAACCTTTTTCGAAATCACCACCGCTATCGCCTTTGCCGCCTTCGCCCGCACGCCCGCTGATATTTGCCTGCTCGAAGTCGGCATGGGTGGTCGCCTCGATTGCACCAACGTCATTGAAAACCCGCTCGTCACAATCATAACCTCCATCGGACTTGATCATACCGAACATCTGGGCAACACATATACCGCCATAGCCGCCGAAAAAGCAGGCATTATGAAACCGAAGGTGCCATGCATCATCGCACCCCAAAGCAACCAGGCCTTAAACGCAGGCGTTATAGACGTGTTCGAAGAAACTGCCCGGCGCATAAAGGCCGCGCTTTATCAAACCGAAGACGTTCCGAAAAATCTAACCTGCGCCCTCATCGGCCCGCACCAACGCGCCAATATAGCCGCCGCCCTCAAAACATTGGAACTCATCAAAGATCGCTTCCCGCTCACAGACGAACAGATTAAAACCGGATTGGCCATGGCCCAATGGCCCGCCCGCCTGCAAAAACTCAATACCGAAGATTACAATCTTTCACCAGACTGGCAGCTATATCTTGATGGCGGCCATAACGAAGATGCCGGGCACGCCGTTGCTGAACAAGTAGCTATATGGAAAAAACAAGACGACCGGCCTCTCCACATCATTCTCGCCATGCTCCAGGGCAAAGACGCACGCGCCTATTACGCGCCCCTACGCCCCTTTGTCGATACATTGTCTTTAATCACTATTCCCGGTGAACCCAAAGCCCAAAGCCCGGAAGACCTACAAAAAACCCTATCCGGCGGACAAATTTTCGAAAACTACCAAAACGCACTAACCCATATCGAGCAAACCAGCCTCTCACCCGGCCTCATCCTCATCACCGGATCGTTATACCTTGCAGGACATGTCTTGAAAGATGCAGGCAAATCAGCGCATACTTAACCTCATGAGTGCAAAAATTACCCTCGTTGATGACGACCGCAATATTCTCACCTCCGTGTCAATGGCACTGGAAGCCGAAGGCTACGAAATCACCACCTTCAATGACGGCGAAGCAGGCCTTAAAGGCATTCTAGAAGAAACACCGGATCTGATTGTTCTCGACATCAAAATGCCGCGCATGAACGGCTTGGAAGTCCTGGAAAAACTCCGCGAAACTTTAACTATTCCCGTGATTTTCCTCACATCCAAGGATGATGAAATAGATGAAATCCTCGGCCTGCGCATGGGCGCAGATGATTACATCTCCAAACCTTTTTCCCAGCGCCTGCTGATCGAACGCATCCGCTCGCTCCTGCGGCGTCATAGCCTTATGCAGGAAAACGGCAAAGCGCAAAAAACGCAAGATGCCACTGAGAAATACACATACGGCCCGCTGGAAATGGACGACCAGCGCCACCTATGTACATGGAACAATGAACCCGTCAACCTGACAGTTACCGAATACTTACTCCTAAAATCCTTGGCCCAGCGCCCTGGAATTGTCCGTAACCGTGATCAACTCATCGACATGGCCTACGGTGAAAACATCTACGTCGATGACCGCACCATCGATTCCCACATCAAACGCCTGCGCAAAAAGTTTAAAAAAACAGACCCTGACTTTAACCAGATTGAAACACTTTATGGCGTCGGATACCGATACAAAGAAAACTGAGAACCAAAATCACAACGGCGACAAAGCCCGCTGGTTCCGTCTGGCCCCCGTGCGTCCGGATTTACCGGAATTTGACCACTTGCTCGATTTTTACTGGGGCGGCCCCGAGCGCCGTATCACCGGTATCACCCTGCGCATTATCGCAGTCAATGCTATCACCCTGCTCATCCTGATGTTTGGAATGCTCTATCTTGGACAATACCAAAACAACCTCATCAATGCGCGTCTGCAAACTTTTGAAACCGAGCTGAATTTAATATCCACAAGCCTTTCAGAAAAAGAAATCCCCAACACCAACCTAGATATTGATGCAAATCGTGTCATATTCAAAAATTTAGAGAAACTTGCCTCTCGCTTTGCCAAAACGAGCCGTCAGCGCATTCGTATTTTTAACACTCAAGGAACCCTTATTCTCGACACCCGCACCCTGCCAGACCACGATGATCGCCTTTGGGCCTTAGAAGACAGAAAAACACAGGATTTTCATAGCATAAAAACCCTGAAAAAAATGATGCGCTTTATTATCGATCTCCTGCCGGAACACCAGTCTCTTCCGACCTACCCGGAAAATACTGAAATCCCCCCAGGCCTTATAGACGCACTCAATAAACAAATTACCCTTTCCGCATGGCAAAACAAACAAGGGCGTATCATTTTATCTGCGGCTGCCCCGCTCTTAATGAATGAAAAACCAAGCGGCGCTATATTGCTAACCCATGAAAGCACTGAAATTGAACAAGATATTTCCCGCGTCTGGATTGACGTCTTAAAAATCTTTTCAGGGGCCTTGGCCATGACAATCCTGCTTTCCATCTATCTCTCTGGAGTCATCGCCCGCCCGCTCAAAAAACTTGCAAACGCCGCCGAAAACGTACGCCGCGGTCAAGCTCGATCCGACGACATACCGGACCTGTCTCACCGGCACGACGAAATTGGCGAGTTATCACTCGCTCTACGTCAAATGACCAGCGCCTTATGGAACCGAATGGACTCCATTGAACGCTTCGCCGCCGACGTCGCACACGAACTCAAAAATCCACTAACGTCTCTCAATAGCGCTATCGAAACAGCTTCCATCGTCAAAAAAACCTCAGATCGAAAAAAACTCATGGACATCATCAAACACGATGTCCAGCGCCTTGATCGTCTGATTTCAGATATTTCCAACGCCTCACGCATCGATTCGGAACTATCCCGTGAAGCGTTTGAAAAAATAAACTTGCACACATTGCTGACAACCCTGCTTGAAACTTACGCTGCCAACCCGCTTGAGCGTTCTAACGGCGCTGAACAAGACTGGACACGCTCTATCCAAACCCCTAAAGCCACCATTGAACTTCATAATACCCAGCCAAAAAATATTTTTGTCTGGGGACTGGAGAGCAGACTAGCGCAAGTCTTCCAAAACCTGCTCTCCAATGCCCTGTCTTTCTGCCCCGCCGACAGCAAAATAACCGTCAACGTAACCCCCTTGGCCACAAAAGTACACATTACAATCGATGATGAAGGCCCAGGCATCCCTGAAAACAAAATGAAAACAATCTTTGAGCGTTTCTATTCGGAACGCCCACAGCACGAACATTACGGCCAACATTCTGGCCTTGGCCTGTCAATTTGCCGTCAAATCATTGAGGCTCACGGCGGCCAGATCTTCGCTGAAAACATCTACGGCCCCGAAGAAAAACCGCGCGGTGCCCGGTTCACTGTGATATTGAATAAAATATGAACGAACAAACCAATCAAACACCGCTAATCATTACCGGCCTGTCTGGTGCAGGCCTGTCCTCAGTCCTCAAAAACCTTGAAGATTTGGGCTACGAAGTCTTCGATAACTTCCCGCTAAGTCTCGTCCCCGCTCTCATCAAAGACAGCCCCCATCCTAGCACTTTAGCAATAAGCATAGACACACGCACACGCGGCTTTGCGCCCGATAAAGTACTGGAAACCGTAAAAAAGATAAAAGCACTCCTGATCTACATCACATGCGATGACGCAGTGCTGCAAAAGCGCTTCACCGAAACCCGCCGCCGCCACCCGTTGGCCGATGACGCCCCGGTCAGCATCGGCATCGCCCGCGAACGTGATTTATTATGCCAGATCAAAGACAAGGCCGATCTCACCATAGACAGCTCAGACCTCTCCGTGCACGACGTCCGCCACATTCTCGAAGGCCATTTTGGCTCCCGCCACGAAAAAACCTTAAGTATTTCTTTGATTTCCTTTGGCTTCCGCCATGGCTTACCCCGCGAAGCCGATATTGTTATGGACGTACGCTTCCTGAAAAACCCGCACTGGAACAAAACCTTAAAACCTAAAACCGGACTGGACGCCGCCGTAGGCGATTACATCAAAACAGATCCTGACTTTTCCGGATTTATAGAGCGGTTTCAAACTTTGTTAGAGCCCCTCATCCCCCGTTATATGGAAGAAGGCAAACATTACCTGACCATCGCCATCGGCTGCACCGGGGGACGTCACCGTTCTGTTTTTGTCACCGAAGAAATAAACCGCTGGCTCTCCAAATGTGGCCTCGCCACTCACGTTACACACCGTGACCTACCGACCTAATTTGGCCCGCCTTCAGGATCGAACGTTAAAGTGCACTCTGCACTGGCACTAACTTGCGTGATATTCGCTGCATTCTCTGCAAAAAGACAACAAAGCTCTTTTTGGGGAGGTAATCCTGACATTTTATTACACCCTTTGCTCTGGTTGTTTTAACGCCGCAAATCCAGCCCCATTGGTTTTTCCAAATTATGCGCCGGCGAAACCGTTTCAACCGGCCCGCTCGCTGCACTCAAAAACTGTTGAATTACAGTTGAAAATTCAGGTTTGCCCGCCATCTTTAAATACACCTTTTTCTATTACAAGAATGGCATTCTCTTTTGAAATGCCATCTCCATCGTAGGTGCGAAAGATTAATTTTTTATTAATAGCACCTTCTTCCTCAGGCACTTGCGTAAATAACAAACGGGATTTTGTAAGCTCGCCCAACTGTTGAAGTTCACGACGACCGTTCAGAATGGCAATAAGATTAGCCATTTTTTTCTCAGTTAAATCAGAAGGTTCATCTAAATCCAGCACAGTATATTCGCCAACAGGCTCATAATCAGCCTTCCCCTCTTTCAGGGCAAAGATTCGCCACGCATGCTCCACCAAAGGGTTGCGTTTGTATATAAATGGCGGCTTCGAACTTTCTTCATTGAATTTCATGCTCATGCCCCTATAGTAAGCCCAAATCATTAATTTTTAAAGAGGATCTAAACAAAATGAGCGCTGTGCCGAAGAGCTTGGAAAATGACTACTGGGTTGCCGATATTTCACTGGCCGAATGGGGCCGCAAGGAAATAGAGCTGGCCGAAATTCCCGGCCTCATGGCCTTGCGCGAAGAATATGGTACCAAACAGCCTCTAAAAGATGCGCGCATTGCCGGTTGCCTCCACATGACCATCCAAACCGCCGTCCTCATCGAAACGCTGCAAGCCTTGGGTGCCACAGTGCGCTGGAGCTCCTGCAATATCTTCTCCACGCAAGACCACGCCGCTGCGGCTATCGCCGCCACAGGCACACCGGTCTTTGCCAAAAAAGGCATGAACGACGAGGAATTCTGGTGGGCCATCGACCAAACCATCGAAGGCCCGGATGGCCAAGGAGGAATATGGACTCCCAACATGATCCTCGATGACGGCGGCGATTTGACCGTACGCATGCATGAAAGTTTCCCGAAATTGCTCGATGATGTCAAAGGCATCTCCGAAGAAACCACCACCGGCGTCCTGCGCCTGTATGAGATGGAGAAAAAAGGCAAGCTGCGCTGCCCGGCCATCAACGTCAATGACTCGGTCACCAAATCCAAATTCGACAATAAATATGGCTGCCGCGAAAGCCTGGTTGATGCCATCCGCCGCGCCACCGATGTCATGATGGCCGGCAAAGTCGCCATGGTCTGCGGTTACGGCGACGTCGGTAAAGGTTCTGCCGAATCCCTTCGGAAAGCCGGTTGCCGCGTGCTCGTCTCCGAAATCGACCCCATTTGCGCCCTCCAGGCCGCCATGGAAGGCTACGAAGTCGTCACCATGGAAAACGCCGCCCCGCGTGCGGACATTTTCTGTACCACCACCGGCAACAAAGACATCATCACCGTTGATCACATGCGCGAAATGAAAGACAACGCCATTGTCTGTAACATTGGCCACTTCGACAACGAAATCCAGGTCGAACCGCTGCGCAACATGAAATGGACCAACATAAAACCGCAAGTCGACCAGATCGAATTCCCCGACGGCAAACGTATCTTACTGCTCGCCGAAGGCCGCCTGGTAAACTTGGGCTGCGCCACCGGCCACCCGTCCTTCGTGATGAGCGCCTCGTTCACCAACCAGACATTGGCCCAGATCGAACTCTGGCAAAACCACAGCGCCTACGACAATAAAGTCTATGTCCTGCCCAAACATCTGGATGAAAAAGTCGCCGCCCTGCACCTGGAAAAAGTCGGCGCGCAGCTTTCAAAACTCACCGATGCACAGGCTGAATATATTGGCGTTTCACCCAACGGTCCGTTCAAAAAAGACGATTATCGTTACTAAGCATTTTCCGGGCTACACTAGGCTCAGGCATCATTTATAAAAGTCAGTTATTGATTTTTGTGACATGCATTTCTTATGGCGTCACACCGATTTCAACGCCTCTTCTTAATGGAGGGTAACGCCTGCAGTCAATATGCTTCCTGTGGAATAGTTGGTCAGGTTACCAAAGCTCTGACAAGAAACAATACAATCTATCAATAAACCATATAAATCAATTGGTTACTTTATATTTCCTATTCAAAACCATAAAAATTTGGTTAATTTTCCACCTTAAAAAGCCCATTTTTACTGACCAAAAGGCGTATAAATCTTAAGATTTTACATAAAATATTAACTAAATTAACGTATTCTGACAAGTGTGGGTAAAGGTTGCCTGATTACCATGGGGATATAAAAAGGCGCTTTTGGGG
>ERZ795048.1197-NODE-1197-length-24400-cov-49.694681_pt1 | contig 24400 bp, 12 predicted proteins | sample MGYA00375132_ERZ795048 | MGnify/ENA primary metagenome ERZ795048 (study PRJEB30177, sample SAMN05720225) | activated sludge metagenome | isolation source: Anaerobic digester | place: Hong Kong | collected 2014-12-17 ... | reverse complement strand
ATTTGTTGTTTATAATAATATGGAGTAACAAAAAATCACTTAAACTTTGTAAGTTTCTCCCCAATTATTCATATTTTGCGAACTCTATAAAACAGATCATTATGCTTAAAAAAGTTCCGCATACTTATGTTATTGTTTTTCTGATTATTATTGTTGCTGCCGCTATGACCTGGATTATTCCTGCCGGAGAGTTTAGCCACACAACTAAAACATTACCCGACGGTAGCAAACGAGAAGTAATTGTTGACGGATCTTTCCACAAAACCGAACAAGCACCGCAGACATGGCATATTCTTTCGGCTATGTTTAAAGGATTTGTAAATCAGGCTGATATCATAATTTTCATATTAATGATAGGTGGTGCATTCTGGATTATGAATGCAAGCAAAGCACTCGATGTTGGTATTATGGCTTTTATAAGGAGCACACACAAACTCGAAAAAATTAAATTTCTCAAACACTTGGGTGTTGACAATATAGTTATGCTGCTTATTATGACAATGTTTAGTGCATTTGGAGCAATATTTGGCATGAGCGAAGAAACAATAGCTTTTGTTATTATTCTCGTTCCGCTTGCTATATCTATGGGTTACGACAGCATTACCGGTATGAGCATGGTTTATGTAGCAGCACATCTCGGATTTGCCGGTGCAATTTTAAATCCGTTTACCATAGGTATAGCTCAGGGTTTAAGCGATTTGCCAATTTTTAGTGGGATAGAATATCGTTTAATTTGTTGGTTGGTAATAAATGCAATTGGATTTACCTTTATACTTCTATATGCACGCAGAATAAAAAGGCATCCCGAAAAGAGTATAATGTACAAAGCCGACAAGCATTGGCGCGATCGAAAAGCCGAAAACGATGGTAAAGATGTTGTTTATTATACCCCAAAATCAGCATGGCTTAGTTATGCTATCATTATAATATGTTTAATATTGTTCAGTATTAATTTTGACGATTCTGCAATAAAACTTACCAACTTAAAAATAGGTAATTCTTCATTTACCGGACCCGTGTTACCAATAGCTACTGCACTTTTTGCAATATTCGGCTTCATTAGTTTACGTAAATCAGTTCACTTTTACATATTGAATTTATTAGCCTTTACCATAGTTTTTCTAATTGTAGGAGTAATGGGCTATCAGTGGTATGTAATGGAAATTGGCACTTTATTTTTTGCAATGGGCTTAATGTCTGGTTTAGCAATGAATGCTTCTGCAAATAAAATCACTAAACTATTTCTGGAAGGGGCAAAAGATATTTTCTCAGCAGCTCTAATTGTTGGTCTGGCAGGTGGCATTATTGTAATTCTAACAGACGGCAAAATAGTAGATTCAATTATGTATTATCTCTCAAGAGGCATGCAAAGTATGGCTCGCGAAGGTTCACTTGGCATAATGTATATGATACAAACAATGCTAAACATTATAATTCCTTCGGGTTCGGCAAAAGCCGCACTTACAATGCCAATTATGGCTCCGTTTTCTGATTTAATAGGAATTTCGAGACAAGCAACAGTTCTAGCTTTTCAGTTTGGCGATGGTTTTACAAATATGATTACACCAACATCAGGCGTATTAATTGGTTGCTTAGGAATTGCTCGAATACCTTACGATAAATGGTTTAGGTGGGTTTGGAAACTAATATTGGCACTTATTATAACAGGTTTTTTGCTACTTCTGCCCACTCTTTATTTTAATTTAAATGGTTTTTAACATATCTACCAACAGTTTTATTATTTTTGTTGAATAAGATTTAAGCAATGATTAATAAAATTAAATTCGATTGTAAATATTTTAAAGGGCACATTCCTTGCAAACCCAACAAAGAACATAATGTTGACTGCACTAATTGCAAATTTTACATACCTGTTGAAAAGAAAATTTTAATAATTAAGCTGGGTGCCATGGGCGATGTTATAAGAACTACTCCCCTGCTCCACCGCTTTCGCAAAATGTATCCAAATGCCATGATTTCATGGATTACACAATTCCCGGATGTGCTTCCACCAAATATTATTGACAATATTTATAAATGGAACGAAACCTCAATTTTTATTGCTCAAAACAAAGAATGGGACATTGCCATTAATCTTGATAAAGAAGAAGAAACCTGCATGCTTTTAGCTAATATTAGTGCTAAAACTAAATATGGTTTTACATGGGCAGAAAACCATATAGCTCCGGCTACCCCTGCAGCCGAACATAAATTAATAACAGGACTTTTCGACCATATTTCTAAAGTAAACAAAAAACATTATCTCGAAGAAATATTCGAAATTTGCGATTTGCAATTCCAAGACGAACCGTATTATCTAAACTACGACAAAGATTTGGCAGAAACATGGAAAAATAGATTAGAATCTTTAGCAAAAGGGAAAAAGGTAATTGGATTAAACACCGGCTGCGGCGAAAGATGGCAAACAAGATTATGGCCACAAGAAATGTGGCTCGATTTAATTAATAATTTACATAAAACAGGCTATTTCCCAATTGTTTTAGGTGGTAAGCAAGAAGATGAAACAAATAAATCTTACGCAGAACAAACAAATTGCTATTATCCTGGCACATATTCTTTAAAAGAGTTTTTTGCAATTACATCAGCTTGTGATTTAATTGTTACTCAGGTAAGCATGATGATGCATATTGCTATTGCCTTAAAGAAAAAAATGGTTTTGATGAACAATATTTTTAACCCTAACGAATTTTATCTTTATGGACGTGGTGTAATTGTTGAACCTGAATCAGGATGCGATTGTTACTACGGCAGCAAATGCAAAAGAGAGCGTTCGTGTATGTACGATATAAGTCCACAAACTATCCTCGATAAAATTAACTTTTTGCTAAAGCTAAATTAAAATGCGTATTGCCTATCTATCAACATTTTACCCTTTCAGAGGAGGTATTGCACAATTTAATGCTGCATTAAAAAATGCATTGGAGCAACAAGGACACGAAGTTGAAGCTTTTACCTTTACTACACAATATCCCAAACTGCTTTTCCCTGGCGAAACTCAACTGGTAAAACCTGAAGATAAGGTAATCCCTATTTCCACAAAAAGGGTTCTTAACACAATAAATCCCATCACTTATCAAAATACCGCTGCAAAAATTAAAGCATATAAACCCGATTTGCTATTAATGAAATATTGGATGAGTTTTTTCGGACCTTCACTAGGATATGTAAGTGGTAAAATGAGTAATCAAACTAAATCTATTGCAATTTTAGACAATGTGATTCCTCACGAAAAGAGATTTTTCGATACAGCGTTTACGAAATATTTTCTAAAACGTGTAAATGGATTTGTAAGCATGTCGGGAAAAGTAAAAGACGATTTACTTAGTCTTTCGCCAAACGCAAAAGTAAAACTAATTCCCCACCCTCTTTATAACCATTTTGGGGAAATTATCGACAAGAAAACAGCACGATTGAAGCTTAATTTACATCCCGATAAAAAAACTTTATTATTTTTTGGATTTATTCGCGATTACAAAGGATTAGACTTATTAATAAATGCTTTTGATAAACTTGATGATAGTTACCAGCTTATAATTGCAGGCGAAAGTTATGGCAATTTTGATAAATACAACGAGATTATTGAAAAAACAAAAAATAAATTATCAATACATAAATTTGTACGATATATATCTGATCAAGAAGTTCCATTATTCTTTTCGGCTGCCGATGTTTGCATACTTCCATATCGTTCGGCAACCCAAAGCGGAATTACAGGCATATCCTATCATTTTGAACTACCAATGATAGCTACAAACACAGGTGGACTTGCCGAAATAATTCATCATAAAAAAACAGGAATAATTGTTGAAAAACCTGAAATTCAAACAATTTTAAATGGCATTACATCATATTTTAATGAATACAATTTAGAATATTTTAGAAACAATATCCGAAATCTAAAACAAGAGTTATCTTGGGACGAAATGGCTAAAAATATTATTCAATTTTCAGAGCAATTATAATATTACTTTTTGCCCAATAATCTGAACATATTCGATTTATATGCCTCTACTCCTGGCTGGTCGAATGGATTAACGCCAAGCATATAAGCACTTACTCCACAAGCAAATTCAAAGAAGTAAATTAGTCTTCCTATATTGAAAGCATTTAACTCGCCGGGCTCAATTTTTATTACCGGCACTCCTCCCTGTTGGTGAGCTTCGCAAGTACCTACTTCTGCCATTGAGTTAATCCAACTGATAGGCTTACCACACAAATAGTTCAAATTATCGAGATCGTTATGCAATTTTGGCACTCTTACAAATTCATTATTTTTATCAAACGAAATCATAGTTTCGAACAAATGTCTTTTACCGTCCTGAATATATTGCCCAAGCGAATGTAAATCTGTAGTAAAAATAGCAGAAGCAGGAAAAATTCCTTTACTGTCTTTTCCTTCACTTTCGCCAAAAAGTTGCTTCCACCACTCGCTAAAATACTGCATGTTAGGTTCAAAACTACTCAATAGTTCAATGTGCTTATCTGAGTCGTACATTAAGTTACGAGCAGCAGCATACCATAGAGCTTGGTTGTTTTCGTTAAGCTCTTTGCAATTATACATTTCTGCTTTAGCTCCTTCAATTAACTCATCAATTCCGATACCTGAAATACTTATAGGCAACAAACCAACGGCAGTTAACACAGAGAATCTTCCTCCAACATCATCAGGAATTACAAATGTTTGAAAATTCTCTGTATTTGCAAGAGTTTTAAGAGCTCCTTTTTTTGCATCGGTAATTGCAATAATATTTTTTGCAGCTTTTTCTTTACCAACTTGTTCGATTAGTAACTGTTGAATTAATCTGAAAGCAATTGCCGGTTCGGTAGTAGTCCCTGATTTAGATATTACAACTATCCCAAAGTCTTTATTGTTAAGATATTGCTGCAAACTGTCATAGTAATCTGCACTTAAATGATGCCCTGCATAGATTATTTCGGGCGAATTATTGGCAAATGGTTCTTTTAAAGCTTCGATTACTGCACGTGCCCCTAAATACGAACCTCCTATTCCAATAATTACCACAGTATCTAAATCTTTAAACTTTTTTGCTGCTTCTCTAATCTTTAAAATATAATCGAAACCATTTTTTAAAGGTAAATCTAACCAACCGGAAAATTCGGCTCCTTTTCCGCTTTTGCTTAATAAAGTATCGGCAGCTTTTATAGCCTTTTGAAAATAGTCATCAAATTCTTTTGACTCAATTATTTCTTGTGAGTATTCTAAATTAAGTTTCATAAAAATTATATTTTTAGATTAATAAAACTAAGATAGTAATAATTTAAAAAAAATGCCGGAAACAACCGGCAATATTTGATGTTTTATTGAACCCATTCTTTAATTTCCTCCTGGGTTGGATTTTTTAATCCCAATTTCAGTTTTTTATTAAGACCACATATCTGTTGATGCAATTTATTAGGATTTACTTCTTTAAGTTCCTCAACCTTAGTATAACCGGCTTTTTGTATTACATTAACCCAGTCAGAGGGTATTCCCATTTCTTCAAAATCTGCTGACTCCGATGAATTTTGTTTAATCTCGGGTCGCATTTGAGGGAAGAACAGAACATCCTGTATGCTGTTAGAATCAGTCATTATCATAGCTAATCGGTCTATCCCGATTCCCAAACCTGCTGTTGGCGGCATTCCCACTTCTATTGCTTTTAAGAAATCCTCGTCAAGCATCATAGCTTCTTCATCACCGCGTTTTGCGAGTTTTAGTTGGTCTTCAAATCTCTTACGTTGGTCAATCGGGTCGTTAAGCTCCGAATATGCATTACAAATTTCTTTTCCGTTGCAAATAGCTTCAAAACGCTCAACAAGCCCCTCTATGCTGCGGTGTTTTTTTGCAAGTGGCGACATTTCGATAGGATAATCGGTAATAAAAGTTGGTTGAATTAATTTACTTTCGCAACACTCACCAAATATTTCATCAATAAGTTTACCTTTAGCCATACTGTCGTTGGTTTCTACACCTAGCTCTTTTGCTGTTTTAAGCAGTTCTGTCTCATCCATTTTTGAAATATCAATTCCGGTAAAATGTTCAATTACTTCAAACATTGTAAACCTTTTCCATGGGCGTTTAAAGTCAATTATATTTTCACCAACTTTTAGCTTAGTATCTCCATGTAAATCAATGGCAATTTTCTCAACCATCTCTTCTACAAGATTCATCATCCATTCATAGTCTTTATAAGCTACATATAGCTCCATTTGCGTAAACTCAGGATTATGAAAACGATCCATTCCTTCGTTTCTAAAATCTTTGGCAAATTCATAAACTCCATCAAAGCCCCCCACTATTAAACGCTTAAGATACAGTTCATTAGCAATTCTCAAATACAATGTTTGATTCAAAGTATTATGATGAGTTTTAAATGGTCGAGCAGCAGCACCACCATACAAAGTTTGCAATATTGGAGTTTCAACTTCCAAATATCCTCTGCTATTAAGGAAGTTCCGCATTGAGTTTGTTAATTTAGTTCGTTTAATAAAAACCTCTTTAACTCCGGTATTCACAATCAAATCAACTGAACGATTACGATATCTCTGGTCGGGATCAGTAAAAGCATCATAAATATGACCTTCTTTTTCTTTTACAATAGGCAAAGGTTTTATTGATTTACTTAAAATTTTAAATTCCTTTACATGCACCGATATTTCGCCCATTTGAGTACGAAACACATAACCACTAACACCAATAATATCTCCAATATCAAGAAGTTTTTTAAAAACTGTATTATACCAAGTTTTGTCTTCTCCTTCGCAAATAGAATCGCGTTTAAAATAAAGCTGTATTCGTCCACAACTATCTTGCAATTCAGCAAAAGAAGCATTCCCCATAATCCGTCTCGACATTATTCTACCGGCAAGGCTTACATTATTAAACTTTTCCGGATTTTCATCAGAAAAATTATTTAGAATATCAAAAGAATAATGAGAAAATTTAAATTCCTCTGCCGGATACGGATTTATGCCTAATTCATATAATTTTGAAAGAGCTTCACGTCTTACAATTTCCTGTTCGTTAAGATTATTCTCATTCATAATGTTGTAAAGTTAAGAGAGGCACAAAGATATAAATATTTGATAGAAGTAATTCTAAATTACTTTTCATATTACAATTTTTACATAATTTTTAGTAATATTGTGTATCGTAAAAATATAAGAAAAATGGTGCATGGAGAAGCGTTGGGTAATTAAAGAACAGGGAGCTCCGGATAAGGTTCGCGAAATGGCTAAGGAACTTAATGTAAGTGAGATAATTGCAAATTTATTAGTGCAACGGAATATTACCACTTACGAAGAGGCGAGAGTTTTTTTTCGTCCTCAGTTAAGTGATTTACACGATCCGTTTCTAATGAAAGATATGGATAAAGCTATTGACCGGCTAGACAAAGCTATCCGCCTTAATCAAAGAATTTTGGTGTATGGTGATTACGATGTTGATGGCACAACAGCCGTAGCCTTAGTTTATAGTTTTTTAAGAAAAAGACATCAGCGATTAGGATATTATGTACCGGATAGATACAACGAAGGATATGGGGTATCTTTTCAAGGAATAGACTATGCAGTAGAAAACTCCTACGATTTAATTATAGCATTAGACTGTGGTATTAAAGCAATAGATAAAGCCGAATATGCAAAAAATAATGGTATTGATTTAATTATATGCGACCATCACAATCCAGACGAAACTCTACCTAATGCCGTAGCAGTTTTAGACCCAAAACGCAAAGATTGTGATTATCCATATCAAGAATTGTCGGGGTGTGGCGTTGGTTTTAAACTAATACAAGGCTATTGCCAATACAAGAAGATAGACGAAGCCGAAATTAATAGATATCTAGATTTAGTGGTTGTAAGTATAGGTTCCGACATAGTACCAATTACAGGTGAAAACAGGATTTTAGCCCATTATGGTCTTCTTCAATTAAACAGCTCTCCATGTATAGGTTTAAAATCAATAATTGATTTATCAGGATTAAACGATACTGAAATTCAAATTAACGATATTGTATTTAAAATTGGTCCAAGAATTAACGCTGCCGGCAGAATGGAATCGGGAAGCAGAGCCGTAGAGCTTCTAATCTCGGAAAATTCTAAAATAGCAGAAACAAATGCAGCAGAGATTAATCTTATTAATAGCGACAGAAAAGAATTAGACCATAGTATTACCGACCAAGCTCTCGCACAAATCGAAGAAAATGTTGACCTTAAACATTTAAAATCCACTGTAGTTTATGAACCCCACTGGCATAAAGGCGTTATTGGAATCGTTGCAAGTAGATTAACTGAAACATATTATCGTCCTACTGTAGTATTAACTCTTAGCAATGGATTAGTAACAGGTTCGGCACGTTCAGTACCCGGCTACAACTTATATAACGCAATTGAATCATGTAGCGATTTACTCGAAAACTTTGGTGGACATATGTATGCTGCCGGTTTAAGTATGAAACTAGAAAATGTTGAAATATTTAAACAAAGATTTGAAGAATATGTCAGCAATACTATCGAAGACCACATGCTTACACCAAGCATACTTATTGATTCTAAGCTCGAAATAAAAGATATTACTCCTAAGTTTTACAGAATTCTTAAACAATTTGCTCCATTTGGTCCTGAAAATATGATGCCTATGTTTATGTCAGAAAATATATACGACAATGGCTCGGTAAGAAAAGTAGGCAAAACCGAAGACCACTTAAAACTCAGAATCATACAGCAACTTGGGGCTAATTTGTGTATCGAAGGAATTGCATTCAATTTTGGATATATGTACAATAAAATTAAAAATTATCAGCAATTTAGTGTATGCTATCATGTTTTTGAAAATAATTTTATGGGACAATCTTTAATACAATTAATGATAAAAGATATTAAAGTTCGATAAAAAATATTTGTGTACATCTGAACTTACATTTAGTTAAATAATCTATAATAATGAAACTAATTGTATTTTTTTTACGAAATTAGCAACCTTTTTGTTTTTTTTACGTTAAATATATTTTAGAGAGTTAGTTAATAGTTATTAATTTAAATAAATTATTTATGGAAAGATCCATCATAGTACCGTGGGATTTTACAGAAGTAGCCAATTTTGCATTAGAACATGCCTACTTTATTGGCAAAGTAACAAACCGTCCAATCTATTTGATTCATATAACAAATAAAGAATCGAAAATAGAAGAATTGACCCGCCAAATGCAAGAAGTTGCTAATAAGTTTATGGAGGGAAAAGAAATTAAAGTTGAAGCAGTTGTTCGCAAAGGCAATCTAACCAAAGAATTAATAAATTTCGGACAAGAAGTAAACGCATACATTGCTGTAATGGGGACTCATGGGATAAGCACTATTGGAAAGGCAATGAAAATTGTAAAGAAATTTGTAAAAATGCCTTTTATTTTAGTTCAAAGTCCTGTATTCTTTGGAGAATACGACAGGATTTGTGTACCTATTGATGATAATAAAAAGTCTAGAATTAAGATGCAATGGGTTCGTTATTTGTCAAACCTCTTCGAGAGTAAAGTGTTTATTATTTCTCCAACAGTTTTCGACGGTTGGAAAGTTAAAAACTTAAACAATAACCTAAGATTTGCCGAAAAACAATTAGAACAAAACCTTATTGAGTTTGAATTCAAAAAAATTGAAGCAAATCAAAATTTCCCTGAAGCGATTTATGACTACATGCGAGAAGTTGAAGCAGACCTTGTTCTGATGATGACAACTAAATACAAAGAATATATTAAAAACTTGAAAAAACCTGAAAATAAGGAGCTTTATAAAAAGATTCCTATTATGTGTGTAAATCCAAGAACAGATATTCAAAAGTTGGGTGGTTTTAATTAGAAATTACTTGACACTTTCTTAGGATTCAAAGATTTTTCTTCTAGCATCTTTATTAACTTATTGATTGCATGAGTAAAATCTTTTAGCAAAACATACGGTACTATGTTTATTGCTCCATCTTCGTCTGTAAGATGGAGTTTTTTATTGCTAACAAATTTCAAACTATCGGTTGGCATCAGCATATGAATATAATTAGCTCTTAATTGATAATACAATCGATTTTTACGATTAAAAGCCGCATATTTATAATCGAATAACTTATAAACTGCCAACGAAAATCTTTTTGCAGATTGTGCCTTAGCACGCATTGGCTTGTCATCAAGATAAGCTCCGAGAACTTCTATTGCTTGTGCTATAATTAAACAGGACATAGTTTCAAGACCTGACTCGTACATCTTATTAATAGTGCCTAACACATCATTTTTTAAGAATTCTATGTGCTCTTTGCTCGAAATCATTAGAAAGTATATCGTATCTGAAACTTTACTTCGCTTTTATTATTTCCTTGTACTTCGGATAAACCCGACCCAATTACATCTTTATCGTAATAGAAAGTATTTGCAAATCGCAGCCATATCGAAAAGTTATTAAAAGCATCATATTTTAGCAATAAAGCCACTCTTGTACCTTGCGAATAATAAGCAGGTACCGAAAAGGCATAAAGTACATCAGGCTCCCACGAATACAATCGGGCATTATAAGTATCTGTGTTAAAAATTGCAAAATGAGTAGATAGACGTAGAGGCAACTTCGAGGGTCTATAATTAATAACTTGTGTTAACAAAAATCCATGTTCGGCTTCACTATACTCCTCTTTATAATTAACATACTCTATTCTGGTTTTAAACTCAAAACGAGATTCCGGTCTTATACTAATATTATAACGAACTCTAAAATTTCTATATTCTTCGAGTTGCTGTACACCATACTCTTGTTCAGAATAATTTCTCTCTTTAGTTTCTAATTTTACTCTCCAATACATATCAATGTTTCTAGTAGGATAATGCTGAACTTGTACAACGTATTCGCTACCCTTAGATGGGGCATTAACTCTAAAACGCATAAAAGGATACTTCCATAAATCGGCATAAGCATCAATACGCCATTTTTTAACGGGAAATATTGATGTTCCAAAATAGAATCCTGATTCGTTAGCAGCTTTGTTTCCTTCAGAAAATGGCACAGCAAATATTGCTTGATAATTAGGCTCATAATTACGGTGCAATATTGAAAACTTTACTTCAGGAATTAAATCGAAAAGAACTCCATTAAGATAAGCGTATCCGCCATTTTGACTCATTGAGAATTCACCAAATGCTGTAATATTTTTAATACCGAGTGCATAATCTATACCTGCATTAAAATTTTCGGTACCTGCAAACTCATAATAATTATAAGGAAAGTTAGTTTTTTGCAAAGGATTAGAATAATTATAATAAGCAGCTGTTGCACCTACTTTTAAGTATTCGCTACGCCAAGTAATATTACCACCGGCAATTAATTCATCTACTTTATCTTTGGTTTCAATTTCTGATGGAGTTCTATGATAACCTGTATTAAGAAATGAGGATGCAATAGCTTCTTCAAATTCTAAAGTATCCTCAGGTACACGTGCATCAATTTTTTTATAAGAAACAAATTCTGTAATATCGAAAGCTCCAATTCTGATTTGAGCAGCCTGTCCTCTAAAAAATTCATTTTCATTTGTTGAACCGTACCTCATTATACCTCTACCCCTTTTCATAATATTTACAGCATCAGGAGACTTTCCAAAACTCATACCACTCCACAATGTTAGACCTTGACCAAATTCTAATTTATAATCTCCTAACACAGCCGTTTTTATAGGTCCAATATCATTAATCTGAACATGAGCCGAATAATAATCAAACCCATAAGCTTGATTACCCTTAAAAAACTCTTCGCCTTGATCTTTTTCGGCAGTTAAACCCCAAAACAGTTTATCTTTATAATGGTACCTATATCTCGCATATAATTTGTAAGGACTACCCAAATACCGGTTTTTATCTGGATTTTCGGCAAGAACACTATCTGAAATTGGCAAATATCCTGCTTCATCTTGCAAAACAAACTGGGTTCGCAACATAATATCATGTTTTCCGTATTTTAAAGAATTCTTAAATTTAAAATTACTTTCGGGTCCTTCTTTTTCTACGGTAACAAAAGGCAATAAATATCTCAAACTTCGTTGATCGATTCCATCTACAAATTGCAACTCGTAAACGCTTTGAAAATCGCCGTACTTTTCTCTATATGCAATTATACTCAATTCCTGAAACCTTGTAAGGAACATTAATTTTCTAAGGTCTTCGTGATTTGCAGAATTTAAATTTATTGGGTAATTATAATATACCAACAGATTTTCGTATAGTTCGGCATAATCTATTTCCTCATCAGCCTGTTCGGCAATCTCTTCAACTAACTGCTCTAATACATCCAGGTCATCAGACTGTGCAAGAATATTAGTGCTAAAACCTAAAGTTAAAGCAAACAAAATAATATAGATAATACTAAAACGCATAAGCAAGTGAAATATGTGGAGTTGAACCTAAGACTTGATGCCAAGAGTAAGCAATATTAGCAGACAAATTATTATGAATAAATCCTAAGCCAAAAGAAGCTCTAATAGGATATGTAGTAATACCTGTTCGCAGAGCCAAACCTTTCTCAGATTTGTATTCTAAACCTATTCTAAATATTATAGGTTTTACTTGAAGTATTTTTTCAGCTTCGGCACTAATTGTTAGCTTTTTACTGAATGTATATCCGGCGCCGACGGCAAGGCAAACGGGCAAATATTCATCACTATAGCCTATATATGTAAGTTGCAAAGGATTGTATGCATGAATTCCAACTTTTAAGTTTTCAGTAGGGATTGCAAATAGTCCTATTTCAAAGCTTAGTGCATTGCGATTACCATATTCGTATGGTTGATGAGTATAATGATAATCCATTTTAATGCCCATTGAAACATTTTTAAAAAGTTCAATAGCGTATGCAAGTCCAAATTTATTTTCATTATAAAGTTGGTATCCAAAATGGCTAACACTAACACCAATGTTTCCACCAAGCAATGGAGTGCTTAAAGCAAATGCAGCAAATCCGGTTTCCTTCAGTAAAAATCTATTCTCGTAATATAAGCCAACACTAGTTTGGCTAATTCCCGACATAGCCGCTTGATTATTAAAAACAGCCCATACATCATTATTGATTAATGAAATACCGGCCATACCTGCCGACCTGGCTCCAACCGGAGGATGTTCTCCATCTGCAAATAATATAGCGGGAACAAATAGGAAACAAAATATGTGAATAATTTTCTTCATCTGCGAATAACTTTCTATTTACTTAAAACAAACTATAAGAAAAACTTCTTTTAAAGCTCTATTAATTTTTTTACAAATTTCACTATTTAATACGATATTCAAAATTATGTTGCAATAAATCTTGATTTGCTTTTTCAATTTTATTCTTAAGATCATTTTTATACAACTTAAAACTACTTGCAATATCGCTATTCACGATGGCTAAAATTTGCATGGATAATATTGCCGCATTCAAGGCACCATTTACAGCCACAGTAGCAACAGGAATTCCTGGAGGCATTTGAACAATTGCCAAAAGAGCATCTAACCCATCAAAACTAGCTTTTATGGGTACTCCTATAACCGGCAAACAAGTTGATGCTGCAATAACTCCAGGAAGATGAGCAGCCATTCCTGCTGCTGCAATAATAACTTTAATACCACGATTTTCAGCAGATTTCGCAAATTCCTCAACTGCTTCGGGTGTACGATGAGCAGATAGAGCATTTATCTCAAAAGGAATTTTTTGCTCATTAAGGAATGCTGCTGCCTTCTCCATTACAGGCCAATCTGAGGTTGAGCCCATAATAATACTTACTAATGGTTTCATAATATATTTATTTTTAAATTGTATTACTTATCTTTGGTGCTCTAAAATACTACTTTATGACGGAAAATATTAAAATTCTTGATAAAGAATTTGAGATTTTTTTAAAAGAAGAACAAATTCTTGATGCTGTTGCAGAACTTGCAAAAATAATCAATAAAGATTTGGCTGGTAAATTACCGGTTTTTTTAGGGATTCTAAACGGTTGTTTTATGTTTGCTTCAGATTTATTTAAAAATATTGAAATAGATTGTAGCATTAGCTTTCTTAAACTTGCCTCATACAGCGGCACATCAAGCACAGGAAAAATAAACAAATTAATTGGCTTAAATGAATCAATTGAAGGTAAAACTGTAGTTATTCTCGAAGATATTGTTGACACAGGAATTACTTTAGAGCATTTAATTAACGACTTAAAAAAATATAACCCCGCCGATATTAAAATAGCCACACTACTTTTTAAACCCGAAGCCTATAAAAAATCAATTAAGATTGATTATTGTGCAATTGAGATACCCAATAAATTCATTATTGGCTACGGTCTTGATTATGACGGACTTGGAAGAAACTTAAAACATATTTATCAGATTAAATAACAAAAACATTACTTAGTTATGCTTAATATAGCTTTATTTGGACCTCCAGGTGCCGGTAAAGGGACACAAGCAAAAATGCTTGCTGAAAAATATAATTTAACTTATATAAGTACCGGTGATATTTTACGGAAAGAAATTTCGGAGAAATCGAAATTAGGACTTGAAGCAAAATCAATAATTGATAAGGGCGGGCTAGTAAGTGATGAAATTATAGTTCAAATAATTGAGCAACATATTGATATGCAAAGCCAAAGTAACGGTGTTTTATTTGATGGATTTCCTAGAACTTACGCACAAGCCTACATTCTTGAAGGTTTGTTGCTTAAAATGAATACTAAACTAAATTGCTTACTTAGTCTCGAAGTTCCTCGCGATGAATTAATAAAAAGAATGCAGGAACGAGCTTTAAAAGAAAATCGCAGCGATGATAAAAAAGAGATTATTGAAAATCGCTTACGTGAATACGATGAGAAGACTGTTCCTGTTATGGATTTTTACAAAGACCAAAATAAATTTCATTCATTAGATGGTACAGGTAGTGTTGCTGACGTAAACAAAAGACTTAATGATGAAATTGAAAAAGTCCTTTCTCAAACTTGGCTTAATGTTGTTCTATTTGGGGCTCCTGGAGCCGGCAAAGGAACGCAAGCCAAAAAGCTTGCAAAGAAATTTAATCTTGTGTATATCTCAACCGGCGAAATGATAAGGCAGGAAATTGATAAAAAATCTGAGCTAGGTCTAATGGCACAACCTTATTTAAATAATGGAGATATTGTACCTGATGATATTGCAATAAGACTTATTGAAAGCAAAATCAAAGCTTATCCCAACTCTAAAGGTTTTATTTTTAAGGGTTTTCCTAGTACTGTGGTGCAGGCTTATATATTAGGTGGCTTATTAAAAAAACTTGATAGCAGTGTATCGGCAGTATTTGACATTAATACACCTCATCTGCAATGTATGAAACGGCTTATCGAAAGATCTAAAACAGATAAAGCCCGAGTTTACGATATGGATTCTGAAATTATTATTCATAGACTTGAAGTTTGGGAACACAAATCGCCTGCAATTAGAGAGTTTTATAATAAGCAAGGAAAATTCTTGAGCTTTGATGGTAATAAATCAGAAGATCAACTTTTTGATGATTTAAGCTGTGCAATTGCAAAAGCTTTTAAAGAAATAAGGAAATAAATAAATTTCTCTGTCAATAATACTATATCTTATAGTTTTTTAACGCAATATGTTTTTCCTTCTTGAGACAAGTTTCGTAAGAGCAATAAGGAACAAGTAGTGTTATAACGTAGAAACAGTTTTTGGCATGGTTTTTTGCTTCAAAGAAAAGCAAAAACACATGCCAAAAACCGATATACTATATTGATGCTCATAATACTAATCAAGCTATCTTAAAAAACAAAAAAAGGCTACCTGAATAGATAGCCTTTTCTTTGTATTTAAATTATTGTTTAGTGAACAACAATTTTCTTATTAATTGTTTGTTCTGCATTTCGCAATTGAATGTAATAAATACCAGGAGCTACATCTAAGTTAAACTCTTCTACTCCTCCGTAGTTTACAAATTCGTTACTTATAATAACACTTCCTTTAGTGTCATAAATCTGATAATATACTTTACCTTCAATATTAGAAAGATCCATTACAAATACACCTTTATTTGGATTAGGATAAATTGAAATCTCAGCCAAGCTGCTAGTTTCAATACCTACATAATTTAAGGTAATAGTAAACTCACATTCATTCTCGCAACCTGTTGTTGGATCCTGATATGTATAAGTAATTACATAATTATCATTTTCTAGACCATTAGGATCGAAAATTCCATTTGTAACACCTGTACCTGCATAAACTCCACCTTGAGGACTTTCACCTGAAATTTCAACTGGATCTAAAGTTGTAACAGTAAAGTCATCGGGACAAGTAACAACAGGTAGTTCATTAACAACTACATCAGCATAAACTTCGAGAGTAGTTTCAGGATCGGTTTGTACAACTCCTGTAGGTAATTCAAATGTTCCTGTAGCTGTATAAGTATCTGCAACATCTCCATTATATGAATCTATTGTCCAACTTACAGTAACCACATGTTCGCCACCATCAGAATCGCTAATTGTAATTTCATCAACCAGTTGGTCTAAAGCTTCTGATTCTAAAGCACCTAAACATACATTTGCATCTTCAACTTCGGTATAAACATCAATTTCAGCAATTGTAGGATCTTCTAATTGAATCTCAGAAATTGAAATATTATCTACTGCTAAATAATATTGATAATCTGAATAATAGTTGATTGCAACAAACTTAGTATTTGCAGGTAAAACATCAATATATTCATGAATATCAGTATCTACTGTTACAATTTCATCACCCCATGTAAATTCTGCTAAATCACTTGTTGTAGTTGAATAACCTACCCTAAATACTTCTCCAGAGGAAGATGAAGAACCTTGTGCATAGTCAAATGAAATGTCTAATCCTGCATTTGCTGGCAATTCAGGTGTAATCAAATATTGATTATAATCTGTTGCACTACTAAATGATGAGAAAAGAAGAACTTTATTTGTTTCAGTTTCATCCTCAAAATAAATACCCATCGGATAATAGCCAGAACCACCAGGTCCATTTACTGCATTATTACTAATCGCTGTCCAACATAGATAAGAGTCATCCTCAAAATCTTGATATATAGGTAAAACAGCATCTGCACATTCGGTAAAGAACGCATAAGGACCTACCCAAATGCTTTGCTCAGTACCACAATCTGCTTGTACATAAAATTCATATGTAGTTGCAGGTGTAAGTCCATCAACAAATACAGGGTTGTCGTTAGTTGCACTTATAAGAGTACCTTCCCCTTGTGTAAATCCTGCAACACCATATTCAACATTCCATGTATCGGTTCCGCCAACTGCATTCCAACCTAATTCGGCAGACTCGCTAGTAATATTTGTAGCATAAAGCTCTATTGGTGCAGGACAAGCAGCCAAAGTTGTGAAAGTAATAGAAGCCCAGTCAGAATCACAATCTGCCTGAACATATACATCATATTCTGTCTCTGAAATTAAATCAGAAATTGTATAAGGACTTGTAACTCCACTTATTAGTGTACCTTCAGTATCTGGATCGAAACCAGCTTCACCATACAAAACATTAAATGAAGTTTCAAGGAAACCTGCTTCCCATTCAATAGTAACCTCATCTTGCCATAAATCAACAACAGCTAAGTTTATAGGAGCTATACATACATTATTATCAACTGTAATAGCTAAATCGAATGAAGGAATACAGTTAGGTGTAGGCCAAGTGCTTATCAATATATAATAAGAACCGGGCATAAGAGCAGCTTCTATACTTTCGTTTCCACCTGATCCGGTTACATAAGTAATACACTCTCCAACATCAGGACAATCATCTAATAAAGCTATTCCTGTCCATGTAGTAGTTGTAGTAAGATCAATATAAACATAAGAAGCTTCTGTAACATCTAAGCGATATACAATACCGTCTCCATTGTCGTAAGAGCCTAAGCATGTTTCGGTGTAATTTGCACCAAATCCACAGTTACTTTGATCTTCGTCAAGATATGGAGCTTCTGCTGGTATAGAAACAACTATTGGGTTATCACAGAAAATCCCTGCAGGAGCTTCTTCTTGTGTAACAGTAACTGTCCATTCCTGTTCAGTACCATCTTCGGCAGTAACTGTATATACTACTGGATTTGTGAAATCCTGTGTAACTCCACTTTCAGGAGATATTGTTGCTAGTGGTGAAACCACAATAGTTGGAGTTAAGTTTGCAATATCAGCATTCCAAACAACTTCAATTTCAACAGTATAGTCAGGATCACCCATTATAACTGCTGCACCTGTTTGTTCAGGTATAACAAAATCAACAATATCGTTTTCACTACTTAGTGTAGTAGCTTCTGTTACATTAACGGTCCATTCCTGTTCTGTTCCTGCTTCTGAAGTTACAGTATATACAACTGGTGCACTAAAATCTTGAGGCACTCCACTTTCTGGGATTATTGTTGCTTCCGGTGAAACTGTAATTGTTGGTGTTAACTCCGTTAAATTTGTCCCCATAGCAACTTCAACTTCAACAGTATAATCTGGAGCACCGGTAATATTTGCTGCACCTGTTTGTTCAGCTAATACGAAATCAATTATATCATTCCCTTCATTTAACGCTCTAACATGGAAAGCATCCACATGCAAATAGTATTCATCAATTGAAGTGTGATGAATAGCAATATAAATATTATCACCTGAATTAATTCCATAATCGCTTAGCTTATACAAATGTTTAACCCATTCGTTTGGATGCTCGGTAACTACCTCAAGAACATTTGTAAAGTCAGCCGGAGCAGTACCTGTAGTTGAAACAAGTACTTCAAAGTCTTCAAGCATAGAACTACTTTGTGACTTTGCGAAGAATTCCAAAGCATAGTTATCTGCATCAATAGCTAATTGAGGAGAAATTAGCCAGTCATCGTTTCCTCCTGAATTCCAACGACTACGAACACCTTGGCTCCCTTCATAAGAATCTTGAGTATTAATTGACCATCCATAGCCATCTCCATCTATATCAAGGATTGTCCAACATGCAAAATTAACATCATCTTCAAACCCTTCAAAATAAGGAACTGAGAAAACGCCACAAGTAGTTGAAAACTCGTAAGGACCAGCCCAGTCGCTTGTTTCGGCACCACAAACTGATTGCACGTAAAATGCATATTCAGTATTAGGTGTACCGCCATCAACAAATACAGGGTTGTCGTTAGTTTCGGTAATTAAAACAAGCTCTTCGCCATTTCCAGGAGTAAATCCGGGTAAACCAACTTCTACATTCCATGTATCGGTTCCGCCAACAGCTTCCCAACCAAGGTCAGCAGATTCACTTGTGATATTAGCAGCATATAGGTTTATTGGTGCTGCACAAGCGGCTAGAGTTGTGAAAGTAACAGGTCCTGCCCAGTCGCTTGTTTCGGCACCACAAACTGATTGCACGTAAAATGCATATTCAGTATTAGGTGTACCGCCATCAACAAATACAGGGTTGTCGTTAGTTTCGGTAATTAAAACAAGCTCTTCGCCATTTCCAGGAGTAAATCCGGGTAAACCAACTTCTACATTCCATGTATCGGTTCCGCCAACAGCTTCCCAACCAAGGTCAGCAGATTCACTTGTGATATTAGCAGCATATAGGTTTATTGGTGCTGCACAAGCGGCTAGAGTTGTGAAAGTAACAGGTCCTGCCCATTCACTGTAATCACCACTACCACAATCTGACTGTACATAAACATCATAAGGTGTATTCTCAGTTAGGCTATTAATTTCATAAGGTGAAGTAACACCATCAACCTGAGTTCCTTCTGTAAGAATATCAAAACCTGTTGGTCCGTATAGTACATTCCATAAAGTTTCATTCAATCCTTGTGTCCAGCTAATTTCTGCTGATGTTTGTGTAATATTTCCTGCTGTTAAATCTGTTGGTTGTAAACAAGTAACACCTGTAATTTCAAGACCATAAGTACCACTATTTGAACCATAAGGATACACAAGAATATAATATGTTCCTGCCGGTAATACGTCAAATTCAACTAATGATTGGCTTAAGTCTGTAGAACAATAATCATTAGGAGCATCATCGTTATAAGCAAGATTACCATCAGGAGCTCCCCATGAAGGAATTGAGACAAAATCAGCACAATCTTCAAATACGGCTAACTTAGTGTCAAAATCTGATCCACAAAGACTAATATCAACATTACCATAATCTTCGGCAAGAGTTACATAATACCAAACGAAACCACCTTCTTCCATTGTACCAGTTACTTCAGGGTCGTTAACTGTACCATAATTAAATGCTGTTTCGCAACTACCACCAGGTGTAGATGTTGAGAAATCGTAAGGGCCTGCCCAAGTACTTGTAGTTCCTCCACCGCAATCGGTTTGAACGTATAATTGATAATCTGTGTCTTCGGTTAAACCGGACAATTGCCAAACTGCAGTTGTATTTCCAATATCTGAAAACAATTCTTCACTGTTTCCGGGTGTAAATCCAACAGCACCAACTTCAGCATTCCAAGTATCGGTACCTAAGGCTGCTGTCCAAGACAAGTCAGCAGTAGTTAATCCAATATTTGCTGCTGTCAAATCTGTTGGTTCGGGGCATGAAGCTAGAGTTGTAAACGATACGGGACCAACCCAGTCGCTTAAATCTCCACCACTACAATCAGCTTGTACATATACATCATAAGGTGTATTTTCGGTTAAGGAAACTAAAGTATAAGGATTACCTACACCCGAAATTAAAGTACCTTCTGTACCGATATCAAATCCTTGTGGACCATATAATATATTCCACAATGTTTCTGTATCACCGGCAGTCCAAGAAACATCAGCCTCAGTAGCCATAATATTATTTACAGCTAAATCGGTAGGATTAGGACATGTAACATCTTTAATACTGATATCATCTATATACCAACCTGCTCTCTGGGCACCAGAATCAGAAGTTAATCTGAACCGCACTCTAATTTCATTGTTAGAAATATAATCTGCAAGAGAGAACACTTCTTTTTTCCACCATGTATTGTCAGGTGTTTCGGTATATGTTCCCCATTCAGTATAAGAGTCTTCATCAAAACTTTCGCTTGAATAATCTCCTGCTCCCAAGTAGGCAGTTTCCGGAATAATATTCCATGTAGCTCCACCATCGGTAGAAATTTCAACATAGCAGTAATCATAGCCGCCTTCGGTTTTTGCAATTTGCCAAAAACTAAGTTCCGGATTATTAGTACTAGTTAAATCGATGTTTCCTGTTTGATATAAAACATTATCATCGTATGCTGCATAAGCATTATGTGCTGATTGAACTTCTGAATAATATACTGTTGTATTTAATGTCCAATCTGTAGATTTTGCAGGATTTGCGAAATATGTAAATCCTAATTCAAAATCCTCAAACAATGGTAATGTTAATACAGCAGCATTCACATTTAGCACACCATTTACGAAATCAATACCATTCCAAAAACCTCCACCAGTAGCACTATATCCACCATATACGTCTGGACCATTATCGAGTATAAATCTGCTAGCATAATAATAAGATCCTATAGGTAATGGACCTAAGTCTGCCATATACTCGTCATTGTTACCGTTGTCGCTATTATAAGTAGCAGGTACCCAATTTGTCCAAGTGGCAGGATCAGTATCATCTTCGCTATAACCTATCCAAGCCTCGATACCTGCACCTTGACCTACAGCATCGGTAACACCAGGTTCGTAAACCTGAGCATAAACAGTGCCTGTACCACCTTCATTAATGTCCATAGTAGCGGGCCATTGCAAGTTACACCAATCGGGAGTAGCTGTCGAAATCTCTTGAATAGACACATCATCTATACCGAAATTACACATACTGGAGCCATAATTTGATATTCCTCTGAATCTAACAACTAATTCTGAAGAAGTATAAGCTGTTAATGGAACTTCTACCTCAAACCACTGGTTTACTATTGAATGATCGTGTGTATAAACTCCTTCTGTCCAAGTAGCACCACCATCTGTTGATATATCTATATATAAGGGGTTTGTTTCACTATCAGCACCTATCCATGCATAATAAACTAATTTAAAATCTCCTGATGTAATATCAAATACAGGACTAATTAAATTAATAGGATTATTAGATGTGTTAATTAAAAAAGCATTTACATGAGCATAATACTCTCCGGGATCACTATGGTCTGCACTAGCAGCATGTGAGTTAGAAGTTACAAAGTTCCATTCTCCGCCACCATCATCGGGGTCATTTACCCAACAAACAGGAATATCTCCGGCATTTTCAAAATCTTGATTATATGTAAAAGAATTGATTACACCACATTCAGTAGAAGCTGTAATTGGTCCAATCCATTCGCTAAAATCACCACCTCCACAATCGGCACGTACATAAAAATCGTATGTACTAGCACCTTGCAAACCGGAAATAGTTGTTTCCGGATTTGTAGCGACACTAACAATATCTCCTTCACCAATTAGAAAACCCTGATTACCATACTGCACTTCCCAATTTGTTTCTAAACCTCCTGCATCCCATCCGATAGTAACAGAAGATTCACTTACTGCAATCTCTTGTAGGTTTGAAGGATTTGGACAACTAATTACATCAATTGTTAAATCAAATTCAAAACAATCCGGCGTTGGCCAAATGTCAATCATCAAATAATATGTTCCTGGTTCTAATTGTGTTTCAATTATTCTTGGGGAACTATTAGAGTTTGTAACCGACTCTATACAATTACCCACGTCAGGGCAATCGTCTAATAAAGCCATTCCTGTATATGTAACAGACGGCACCATTTCAATATAAACATAACTGGCAGTTGAAACATCAAGAAGATAAATAATATCTTCGCCACCATCATAAGAATTTAAACAAGTATTACTGTAAGTATCTAACATCCCACAAGTAGTTTGTTCTAATTCTTCGTAAGGTGCATATTCAGGAATATTTACAATTATTGGATTACTACAATCTGACCCAATTATAATTGGTTCTTCTTCGGTTGTAAAACTCCAAATAGCATTACCGGTAATACCTGCAAAAGAATTACCAAATAAATCTTCAATTGCACCATTATCTATTTCAACATAAAAATTAGTGTTGAAATCCAAATCAGTTGTAGGTATAATATTTAACACATCACCTTCAGAACCGATATTTACTTGAGTTCCGGTAACATCAAGAGTTTCGAAGACAGCATCATCAGCCATATATTTGATTGTAATATTGCCTGTACCTAAAGCAATATCTTCGTCAAAGTTTATAACAAGTTCAGTAAAAACAGCAACTTCGTTTCCCAAATTTGGGGGAAAAGTTTCTGAAATATTAGGTCCAGCATTATCAACAACATCAAAAGCCGCTGTAATATCGTATATATCAGGATTATCGTCAGAATAGACAATAATAACATAATCAGTAAACTGAACTCCATTTGGGATATCTAGTTGAAATTCACCATTACTGGCTAATGTGCTTCCAATAAAACTAAAATCACCTTCAAGTCCACCTTCTGGACCAACTGCTAAGCCTACGTCATTCGACACTCCCACACTTGTCCATGTTACAGTTACCGAAGAATTAGCATAGAAAGTTTCGGGACTTGTAGGATAAGTAATTGTGATATTTGCCTCAGGCAGTAATTTAACATCAATATTATCCAATCCTAACTCATCTCTACTTCCACTACCACCAACATCATCAGTTCCCCAAATCAGCAATATTTCTTCACCAGCTGCAATACTTAATCCCGAAATAGTAGTAGTTTTATTAGTTACTGTCCATACAGGGCTAGCATCAGCTGCTAAGGGTGAAGCATAGTCAAGCTCAGAGATTTGATTATAGGTTGTTGCACCATCGTCTGACCAATAAAACATTACACTATTTGAACGTCCTTGGTCGTTTAGGCATAAAATATCGTAAGCAATTTCAACCGAAGTAACCTCCTCGCCAGTATTATTTTGAACTTTGAGCATAATCATTCCTGCTGCCATATCTGAAGAACCGGCTTGCCACATAAAAAAGTAATCGGAAGGGCTACTTGAATACTCGCCGGCATAAATACCACCAGTAGAAACACCACCGGCAGTTGTACCTCTGGCAAAATCTCCGGCTTCTTGAGTATCTCCAAAATTCATCATTGGAGAATCACTCAATCCAAAAACTTTAACAGCATCAGAATCAATTTGTCCTTCTGCAGGATTAGGATTAAAACCGATACCGGCAAATGTGCCATTATTTACACCCTCCACAGTATTGTCAAAATCTACTGTGTATGTTTGGTCTAAAACCCCAACCGACAGTTGGGCCATACTTAGATTTCCAAACATCGTTAAGAGTACAATAAGCACTCCATAATAGATAAATTTTCTCATAATAATTATAGTTTTAATTAAACTTATGTAATTTCTACT
>ERZ795048.1195-NODE-1195-length-24439-cov-15.725066_pt1 | contig 24439 bp, 22 predicted proteins | sample MGYA00375132_ERZ795048 | MGnify/ENA primary metagenome ERZ795048 (study PRJEB30177, sample SAMN05720225) | activated sludge metagenome | isolation source: Anaerobic digester | place: Hong Kong | collected 2014-12-17 ... | reverse complement strand
CTTCTGTCCGCTGGTGCCGCAGGCCTCCAACGGACGCCTGGGGGTATTCAGCCAGATATCCACCCCCTGGACAAGGTGGCGTGCCAGGTTGTAGTCATAGTTCTCCACAAAGACGATCCTCGTGCAGTAGTCGCTCTCGTAGCTGAACCGGGCGATCTGCTGGAGCAGCCACTTTCCTTCATCGTCCCTGGGGTGTGCCTTGCCGGCAAAGATGATCTGGATCGGTCTTTTGGCATCCTTGATCAGTGCGGCCAGTCTCTCGGGCTGGGAAAAGATCAGGTTGCCGCGTTTATAGGTCGCGAACCTGCGGGCGCATCCGATGGTGAGTACGTCGGGGTCCAGGATCTGTTCAATCTGGTCCAGCGTCTGTTGATGGCCAAGGCGCTGGGCCTGCTTGAGAAGGCGCCGCCTGACAAAACGGATGAGGCGCATCTTCAGGCTCTGGTGAGTCTCCCACAGTTCCCCGTCATCGATCTCAGCCACTTTCTCCCAGACATCAGGGTGCACCATGCGCGTTGGCCAGTCCTGGCCGAGACGTGTCTGGAACAGCTGGTGCATCTGCGGGGCAAGCCATGACAGTACATGCACCCCGTTGGTGATATGGCCGACAGGGACCTCGATCTCGCGTCTGTCAGGCCAGAGGCAGTGCCACATGAGTCGGCTGACGCCCCCATGGATCGCCGAGACGCCGTTTGCCCTGTTCGATGACTTCAGGGCCAGCACCGTCATGCAGAATGTCTCGCCATGGTCCCCCGGATTGACGCGCCCCAGGGCCATGAAGTCGTCGTGGGACAATCCCAGTTTTTCCCGGAAGATGCCGAGGTGCTCTTCCATAAGGTCCGGGGAGAACCGGTCGTGGCCTGCCGCAACAGGTGTGTGGGTGGTGAAGACGGTATACAGGGATACCCGACGGTGCGCGCGGTGAAACGGGATCTGGTCGTATTCCATAATGCGGCGGATCTCTTCGAGGATGGCAAATGAGCTGTGCCCCTCGTTGAGGTGAAGCACGCCCGGGAAGATGTTCAGTGCCTGCAGGATACGGGCACCGCCGATCCCCAGGAGCAATTCCTGGCGCATACGCAGGGTATTGTCGCCGCCGTAGAGCCGGGATGTCAGTTCGCGGTCCTGCGAGGAGTTTCCTTCCACGTTGGAGTCCAGCAGCAGCAGGCGGACGCGTCCCACCTGAAGCTGCCAGACGCGGGCCAGCAGGGGGGTGCTCCTGGTATCAACCCGTACCACAAGCGGATTGCCGGATGAGTCCATAACCGGCTGCAGCGGCAGCTTTGTTATATCGAGGTTGACGTAATCTTCTTCCTGCCAGCCGTCATTGTTCAGACGCTGGGAAAAATATCCCTGCTGGTAGAGAAGTCCGATGGCTATGAGGGGTATCCCCAGGTCGGAGGCGCTTTTCAGATGATCCCCTGCAAGGATCCCCAATCCGCCGGAGTAGATGGGCAGGGATTCATGCAGGCCGAATTCTGCTGAGAAATAGACGACCGGGCGGTAGTTTACATTGCCGCAGTGTATGGTTCCCCAGGTCCGGTGCTGTTCCATATACTCATTGAGCCGCCTGAAGGCATAGTTGATGCGGCTGTGGAGCACCAGTTCGGAGGCGCGTTCCTCTACCTGCTCCGGGGTGATCTGCTCAAGAAAGGCAATCGGGTTGTGCTCCACCTGGCGCCAGAGTGCCGGGTCGAGATCGGTAAAGATGCTGATGACCTCAGGATGCCATGTCCACCAGAGGTTGTGTGCCAGTGCACGAAGACGGTCGTGAAGATGGTTGATAGGTTCTGTCATACGTATGCCCCTTCATATAGTGTCGAGCAAGGTCGCTCTCCAAATAACCATATTACAATGCAATCACTACTGATGCATGTAACATAGAAACGTGAAAACAGAAACGGGAAAAAGAGGCGGAACCAAGGGGATTAAGGGGTGTGGATAAAACATGGAGAGCTCTGCCTTCATGAACATGTCGAGGTTGTGATCCCTCGTTTTGCTGACCGGTTTCTTCCTATAGTCTCTCTGAAGGGTTACGTCCCGGCATCTTTGTACCCTTCAGCACATGTTCGGGTGACTTTCAGGGGTACCATTGTTTCAGAGCAAGGCCAGTGACAGGGAAATGGCAATGGAGATCATCATCCAGACCAGTGCCTTTATGGTGCCCAGTCCTGATGTAGTTGATGAAGCATAGAGACACGCCCTTCTTCTTTCGTCATAGATTGAGAGCGTCGAGTCTTCCCGTGTCAGGAGAAATACTGCTACTTTGAACCATCTTTGTATCTTTGCTGTCATCTTCTTGTCCTCCTTCACCCCATAGTGGGTATCTGGACAAATACGTTTGTAAAGATTGTTGCCAGCGTTTCGTACAAAACGGTTACTATTGACTTCATACAATAATGTAGCTATTTAGTAAAATTAAACTATTTAAACTATAGGTGAAGTTTTGCTAATGCAACCAGACTTTAACCGACTCAAGATATTTTATCATATCTATGCTAACCAGAGCATTGTCGCCACTGCCAAGAAGCTGAATCTCACCCAGTCTGCCATCAGCCAGCATCTGAAAAAGCTGGAATACGAGCTGAAAACGCCTCTCTTCACCAGGCTCCACAAGCGGCTGGTGCCCACAGCCGAGGCCGAGAGGCTCTTCGGCATTCTGCAGCCGTTCTTCGCAGAGCTGGAGGCTGGTCTGCGCTCCATCAAAGAGGCCAAGATCAAGCCTTCGGGAATGTTGCGGATAGGGGCACCCTTCGAGTTCGGCAAGGCGTATTTCCCCGGGATCTTTGCCTCGTTCCGGGAAAAATATCCCGATGTGAACTTTTCTTTGAGGCTGGGGGACCCTTCGGTCCTCCTGCCCATGCTCAACCAGGGGCAGCTGGATTTTGCCCTGGTGGATGTATTTCTGGCGCAGAACCGGGTCTTCTCGGATCTCGGCAACTACAGCATCGAGCCGATCTTCGACGAAGAGGTGATCCTGGCGTGTTCAAGGAAGTATTGCGATACGGTGTTGCATCACGAATTCTCCTTCAAAAACCTCATCTCAAAGGAATATGTTTCATTCGTGCAGAATGCCGTTGCCTTGAAGAGCTGGTTCAGGCATCATTTCGGGAAATCATCCGTGAAGCTCAATGTCGTGATGACGGTGGACAGCGTGCAGGCTGCAATCTCGGGGATCAGGCATCACATGGGTATGGGCATCATCGTGTCCCACCTTGTGTACGATGATATCAAAAGCGGCGAGATCGTCCGGATACGGACGAATAAAAAGGACATCATCAACCGGATTTCCCTGGTTCAACTGCAGGACAAGATTCCTTCTTTGACGGATAGAACCTTTCAGGCGCATTTCAAGAATGAAATGCGTTTCCGCAGCGGTCTTGAAAAGGTGTCCCGGGATCTCTGAGCCCGAATCAGAACCCGGATCATGAATGCAGTGCCTGCTTTCTTCTGCTTCTGAGCCCTGCCGCCATGGATAACCATCCAGGTATCAGACGAGAACGCAGCGGCCTTGACTTCGTCTCGGCATTGATTATTCATTACAGGTATTACAATTACTTGCTTCATTTTACCAGGGAACGTGCCATGTCATGTCAGCATGCATGTAACTTTTTATCTTCCTGAATGAAATCTTACCATCGTCATAAATGCAGAGGGTGTTGTTACACACTCCAGGAAGTCTGTCGCTTATGCGAATCTGAATCGAAGATGGTGATGAACGAGGTCAGGGCGATTATAAAACAGGATGATTCCTGCCATGGTGCAGGGGTGTATGAGAGGGGCTGAGGATTATGCGGGGGCATCGTATGACGCTACGGACAAAGGCAGGGATCGCAGGGATCCTGTCTGCCGTGATGGTGCTGGGGCTCGGCGTAGTCATGCCAGCCTATTCGGTCAGTAATGATGACCGGGATGCCCTGATTGAACTGTACCTTGCAACCCAGGGAGACAACTGGGATGACAATTCCGGATGGAGGGAGGAACCTCTGTCCTCAGACGGATTTGGAAGAAGGTCGACGGTCTGTTCATGGTACGGCATTATCTGTGATTGGCTAAACCTCTCTCTGCTCCAGATAGATCTCGCTCAGAACAATCTTGATGGATACCTTACCCCCTTGAATGAGCTCCCGAGACATGCCCTCGAGGAGCTGACGACACTGGATCTGTCCGACAATCATCTGAAAGGAAGCATACCTCAGGGACTGGAAGATCTCGACGAACTCACCTCCCTCATACTGCATGACAACAATCTTTCAGGAACCATCCCGACCGGACTCGGCTCGCTCGACCTTGAATATATGAACCTGCGGGGCAACATGCTTGCAGGTCCTGTCCCGTCAGATCTGCAGGATCTCGAGGACCTGGGCGACGGCTCACTTGACCTGCGATGGAATGCACTTTATACGAGCGATGGAGGACTCAAGGCGTTTCTCGACAGCAGGCAGATCGGCGGGGATTGGGAGAGCACCCAGACTATCGCGCCTACAGATATCAGGGTGGGCAGATCGACGCTCAGCAGTATCGAGGTGATCTGGGATGCCATCGACTACATCGAAGATGAGGGTGCCTATGAGGTGTATGTATCGACCGTGTCCGGGGGGCCGTACACCCTGGCTGCAACCGCAGCGGACAAGATGCGTGTGTCTGTCGAGGTCACGGGGCTCCTGCCCGGTACGACATATTATCTGCGCATGCGCTCTGTGACCTATGCGCACCTGTTTAACAAAAACGATGTCTACAGCGACTTCACCCATGAAATATCCGCAGCTACCTTAGGCGGCGATCTTCCGGGCATCTCCATAGGAGACATATCGGTGGAGGAGCAGAACAAAGCCGCGGTCTTTACTGTTGTCATGGATACAGTCTCTAATCTCGATGTCAGCTTTTTCTATGCCACCAGCGGCGGTACTGCCGAGAATGACGGAGATTATCTTCACACCGAGGGCACGGGCATCATTGAGGCAGGACAGCAGTCAGCCTCTCTGGAAGTTCCTGTCGTTGATGACGATGAGCCCGAAGAGGAAGAGACATTCTACATGGTATTGAGCGAACCGGTAAACGCATCGCTGGTTGTCGCAAGCGGAGAGGCACGCATTGTCGACGATGAGAACCCCGTGGTGCCTGAAGGCTCTGCTCCGAGTGAAGACAAGGACCCGGATAATGTCTGTTTCATTTCATCTGCCGCGAGATAAGCACCGGTTATTGAAACGTCCCCATGAGAAGATACCTCGAAGAATGACACGGTAGTGTTCCTACATACCTTTTCTGAAGCATCGCTGAAGACAGCGCAGTCATAACCTCAAGATTTGTCCATGTAACTCTCAGGTAATCGTAGAGGCTCTCAGTGTAAAGAAGCAATTCTTGAAGCAGGGTTAATCTTTCCCTGAGAATCCGTCGATGAGGACTATACACGGGCAGCAATATGCCGGTATTTTCTTAGACAGGGACATGCTCATGGATGCCAGACCAACGTACGAGGAACTGCAACAGAGAATAAAAGAGCTGGAAAAGGAAACCGCCGAACTCAAACAGGTAAAAGAGGCGCTCCGCCAGAGTAAGGAACAGTATCAACATCTGGTGGAGGATATAAATGAAGTGGTCTATTGTCTGGATATGAACGCCGTAGTGACCTATATAAGCCCGAATATAGAATCTGCTTCCGGCTACTCGCCTGCAGAGGTCATCGGGAGAAATTTCATTGAATTCGTTTATCCGGAAGATCTCGAGGGCAGGATGACTCAGTTCCAGAGGATACTTGCCGGGACAAATGAAGCCACAGAATACAGATTTATCACCAAAACAAACAAGATTGTCTGGGTGCGGACAGCCGCCAGGCCTATTGTCAGGGATGGTCGACTCATCGGCATTCAGGGCATTCTCATGGACCTGACCGAGCGAAAGATAGCCGAAGAAAAGAAGCTGGAACTCGAAGCCCAGCTTCAGAACGCCCGGAAGATGGAAGCACTCGGCATCCTGGCCGGGGGAGTGGCTCATGATCTGAACAATGTGCTCGGAGGAATAGTCGGTTTTCCCGATCTTCTCCTCTCTCAGCTGGAGGATGACAGTCAGTTGAGAAAGCCCCTCGAGTCCATCCTGAAATCCGGAGAAAAGGCAGCCGCAATCGTCCAGGACCTGTTGACCCTGGCACGGAGAGGTGTGAAGACATATGATGTCGTAAATCTCAATCAGATCATCCGTGATCATTTTGACTCCCTCGAGTATGAACAGTTACGGTTCTATCACCCAAAGGTGGGCTTTACCGTTCAACTCGATGATGATCTGCTTGAGATCAAGGGGTCAGCAGTGCATCTGTCAAAAACCATCATGAACCTGCTCTCCAATGCCGCCGAGGCCATGCCTGCGGGCGGGAACGTGACCATATCAACGACAAACCGCTATATCGACCGGCCTATCCAGGGCTATGACGAGGTCAAGCAGGGGGATTATGTGGTCCTGAGAGTGTCCGATGAGGGACCCGGCATGTCGGCAGAGGATATGGAGAGGATCTTTGAGCCGTTCTATACCAAGAAGATGATGGGAAGAAGCGGGACCGGTCTGGGGATGGCTGTCGTATGGGGGACCGTAAAAGACCATCACGGATATATCGACATAGAGAACAGCCAGGGCTCGGGAGCAACCTTCAGCCTGTACTTCCCTGTGACACGGGAGATCGCCAAGAAAGGATCACAGCGCATATCCATCGAACGCTGCAGCGGAAAAGGGGAGAACATCGTGGTTGTGGACGATGTAGCTGAACAGCGTGAACTTGCCGCGCTCATGCTGGGCAGGCTGGGGTATGACGTGATAACTCTGGCGAGCGGTGAAGAAGCCGTGGAATACATGAAGGACCATGTTGCGGATCTTGTGGTGCTGGACATGATCATGGACCCGGGTATCGACGGCCTTGAAACCTTTCAGCGGATTCTCGAGATCCATCCGGCGCAGAAAGCCATTATCGTCAGCGGCTTTTCAGAGACGGACCGTATTAAACAGGCCCGGGAACTCGGTGCAGGCGCCTATGTCATGAAGCCCTATCGAATGGAAAAGATCGGGCTGGCTGTGAGAACCGAACTGGACAAGAGATGATACGCTGCCGGATTTCTTGTTGATCTGATTGTTCTCGGATGGTGTCGTTGTTAATAGATGATGACATGCTGCCGATAATGTCCTGAAAAAGCTGTTCATAACATCACATCAAGAGAAGGAGACACCATGAAAAGAACGTGTGTTATGGTCGGAATCGTGAGCCTTTTGATTGTCTTTCATTCCCTAAGCAGTGCATTCGCAGAGGATGCTGTTTATTATGATGGATCGTCTCAGATGTATCGGGCTTTCGTTCTCAATACAGCCGAGCTCTTCTTGAAAGAAACCGGCATCAGGGTGTATGGTGAAGAACATACATCAGGGGAGGCTGTACCTGCACTTATCTCAGGCAAATGCAATGTCGGTGGAGTGGCCAGGAAGATGAATGACCAGGAGCGGGCTATGGGGAAAGATCTGGAGGAGGTCCTCATCTGCAAGGACCATATGGCCGTTGTGGCCTATGGCATGGAGTTGGACAATGGTCTTACCATGGGACAGCTGCAGAACATATTCTCCGGGGTTATAACGGACTGGAAGGAAGTCGGTGGTAAACCCGGTCCAATTCGTGTAGTCATCCCCTCCAGCGCAACTGCCTGTCACAAGAATTTCAAGAAAAACGTCATGGGCCAGCTCGAGTTTACCCCTGCCACCGTGGCTGTGGAAAAGGCCGGAGATGTCCTCAGTGCAGTGCAGACTCCCGGATCGATTACATTCATTTCTTATATGGCTGTACCCGAGAAACCACAGTACCATATCCTGAAAATCGACGGCATATTGCCGGGGTTCCTGGACTATACGATTGCACAGGATATGTACCTGGTAATCAGAAAGGATGCCCCTGATTTTGTCAAGAATTACGTTATCTTCTTCATCAAGGGCAAGGGGCGGGCTTATCTGAATGAGATGAGGCTGATCTCCCCCTACCTGAACAGCAGCATGTAGCCTTGAGGACGCAGGGGGGTATTATCCGCTCAGATGCTCGAAGAGGATCTTTATCCCTATACCGATGAGGACGAGGCCGCCGATGACCTCGATCTTCTTCTCAAAGAGATGGCCGATGCTCTTGCCGATAAGGACGCCCAGGTATGACAGGATGAAGGTCACGATACCGATGATCAGGGCGGGGTAAAAAATGTCCACCTTCAAAAGCGACAGGCTGATGCCCACTGCCAGGGCATCGATGCTTGTTGCCACGGAAAGGACCAGGAGCATCTGAATATCGTTGGGGTCCATCTTCTTTTCATCACCATCCAGGATCAGAGACTCATAGATCATCTTGGACCCTATGAAAGCGAGCAGGCCGAAGGCAATCCAGTGATCAATGTGGACAATATAGTCCCGGATGCTCAGGCCGGCCATGAATCCGATAATGGGCATGAATGCCTGGAAAGCGCCGAAGAAGGCAGCGATCCTCAGGGCATACCTGATTCGGAGCTTTTCCATGGTGAGCCCGCTGGCGATGGAAACCGCAAAGGCATCCATGGCAAGCCCCACAGCAATGAAGAATATGGTAAAGATATCCATCAGTCTTTCATGGTCGGTTCTCAGATGGAGCAGACAGTCCCTAAGATGACCGATGCGTTCTGATCAAAGGGGTTTGTGCGCATGGCCAGAGAGAAGAAGTAGGGGAAGTTGTCTTTCAGGTGTCTCATGTAGGCAACCCATTCGCGGACAAGCAGCCTGTAGGCCCGGTCGATATCGCCCGCGATGTGACTGAGGTCCTCATGCGGCAGATCGTGTATGGCATCCCTGAACTTCAGTTCTTCTGCAAGGTGAAAGACTGACCGTAAAAGCTCGGTAAAGGTTTCGTGCTCCATAAGGTTGGGGTTTTCCATCATGGTGAGCATGAAATCCCTCTTGGCTACAATGAAGCATCTGAGTTCTTCCAGATTGATCTTGTTCGGCTCCACCTTGTAGGGATAGGTTCTCAAGCGCTTGCTTGCCTTTGAAAATTCACTGTCAGACCACTCGTTCGTGACGATGAGGTCGTTTCTGATGGTATCGAGATCCGGGTCGAGGTCTGAAAAATAGGCGAGCAGGTTCGTGCCCATCTCACTGAAGAAGACGCCGATGATCATGTTGAGCTTCTCCAGCCTGTTCCGGCGTTCCCTCTCTTCCAGGAGCTTGTGAATGATAAGCGATACCATGAGCACTTCGATAAACACGAAGGCGATATCCCCCACCATATAGATGAAGATATGGTGTGCATCGTGGAATATCAGGTAGTGTACATAGTAGGTCAATGCAGACAGAAAAATGAGTATGACGCCGAACCAGATCCGTTTTGAAAGATTTTCCATAGCATAACTCCCCGTATTGATATAGGACACCAGAAACATTTGCATATTCAAACGGGTCTTGTCAAATGCCCAGACATGGGTATGATCGCTGTATCGCTTCCTGCTGTTTGCCGTGAATCCGGCAGTTCCTTTGACTATACCCTGCCCGCATACTGGTGCAATGCCCCATTTAAGAGGGGAGCTCATGGTTGAATGGCGGCGATTGCTTCAAGGACAGGCAGGGAAAATGATTGAAGTGAGAAAAGAAGAGAAATGCGAAGATAACTGAAGATTGAATCAGCAAGAGAGTAATAAAATGGCATAATCGGTGAAATGGAAAAATTAAAAAGAGCAGAGAAAAATTTTTGGGCTTGAAATTTTTATCCAATCCTTGTATCGGTGTTAGCACTCAATATTGATGAGTGCTAACAAAAATTGTAAGGGAGGAAGAATATGAAAATACGACCATTGCAAGATCGTGTATTGGTCAAGAGGATTGAAGAGGAAGAGAAGACCAAAGGCGGTATTATCATTCCTGATACTGCAAAAGAAAAGCCCCAGATGGGAGTAATCATGGCGGCCGGCAAAGGAAAGAAGACGGAAGATGGAAAGGTTGTGCCGCTCGATGTGAAGCAGGGGGACAAGGTTCTCTTCTCGAAATACGCCGGTACCGAAGTGAAGGTCGAGGGGAATGAGATGTTAATCATGAGAGAAGACGACATATTAGGCGTTGTCGAGTAATTAAGGGGGAAAGAACATGGCTGGAAAAGATATTATCTATAGTCAGGACGCACGCGTACGGGTTCAAAAGGGTGTTGACAAGCTCGCCAATGCGGTAAAGGCAACATTGGGACCCAAGGGCAGGAACGCTATTTTGGATAAGATGTTTGGCGCACCGACCGTAACCAAAGACGGTGTGACCGTGGCAAAAGAGATCGAACTGAAAGACAAATTCGAAAACATGGGCGCACAGATGGTCAAAGAGGTTGCCTCGAAGACCTCTGACGTGGCCGGTGACGGGACAACCACGGCTACGGTTCTTGCACAGTCCATTTACACCGAAGGCCTGAAGTACCTGGCAGGCGGGATGAACGCCATGGATCTCAAGCGCGGGATCGACAAGGCAACTGCCAGCGTGGTGGAAGATCTCAAGAAGATGAGCAAGAGTGTTGAGGACAAGAAAGAGATCGAGCAGGTGGGTACCATTTCAGCCAACGGCGATTCCGAGGTTGGAGAAATGATCGCCGATGCCATGGACAAGGTCGGCAAAGAGGGCGTCATCACGGTGGAAGAGGCAAAAGGCATGGAGACCACCCTGGAGCTGGTGGAAGGTATGCAGTTTGACAGAGGATATCTCTCTCCGTACTTCGTGACCGATGCAGAGCGGATGGAGACCGTACTGGATGAGCCCTACCTCCTTATTTACGATAAGAAGATCAGCAACATGAGAGACATTATCCCGGTGCTCGAGCAGATCGCAAAAGAGGGCAGAGGCCTTGTGATCATTGCAGAGGATATCGAGGGTGAAGCACTTGCGACACTGGTTGTGAACAAACTGAGAGGCACGCTGAAGTGTGCTGCCGTCAAGGCCCCCGGTTTCGGCGACAGACGCAAGGCAATGCTGGAAGATATCGCAATCCTCACCGGCGGCCAGGTGGTTTCCGAGGATCTCGGCCGGAAACTTGATTCAGTGACCGTTGTGGATCTCGGCACTGCAAAGAAGGTCATCATCGACAAGGACAACACGACCATCGTCGAAGGCTCCGGCAAGAGCAGCGATATCCAGGGCAGAATCACACAGATCAAGGCCCAGATCGAGGAATCCAGCTCGGATTATGACAGGGAGAAACTTCAGGAAAGGCTTGCAAAACTGGCCGGCGGCGTAGCCGTGATCAAGGTGGGCGCAGCAACCGAGCCTGAGATGAAAGAGAAGAAGGCACGGGTTGAAGATGCACTGCATGCAACCCGGGCAGCAGTGGAAGAGGGCTTCCTGGCAGGCGGCGGTGTTGCGCTGCTTCGCTGCATCGGCAAGCTCGACAAGCTCGAACTCGACGGTGACCAGCAGTTCGGCGTAAAGATCATTCAGAAGGCCCTTGAAGAGCCGCTCAGGCAGATTGCTGTCAACGCAGGCCTGGAAGGCGGAATCGTCGTGGAGAAGGTGAAGAATCTGAAGGGCAACGAAGGCTTCAACGCAGACAAGGAAGTCTATGAAGACATGCTCAAGGCAGGTATCATCGACCCCACAAAGGTTACCAGGTCAGCCCTGCAGAATGCAGCTTCAGTTGCAGGTCTGCTGCTCACCACCGAGGTAATGGTGGCCGAGCATCCGGAAGAGAAAGCAGCCGGAATGCCCGGAGGCGGTATGCCTGACATGGGCGGCATGGGCGGCATGGGCGGTATGGGCGGCATGATGTAATCGCCTGAACGCACAGAGTTGGAACACAAAAAGGAGACCGGATTTTCCGGTCTCCTTTTTTTATCTGGACAGTTGTGAACCGGCTGAAGAAAGACCGTATGGCAGTAATCTTTTTTGGCTCGATTCCTTGCAGTTTGCTGCGCAATAGATTCCAGGGCTTGCCCTGGGGTTCATACCATTGAATAAGAGGGAATCAAAGATGTTCTCTTTTTATAATTCCGGATACTGGGTTCAGAATTCTTTAATCCATTAGTCCAGTTATCTTAGGAGATACAAGGGTAGTAGGCTGTCTTCTCCATCCTTAAATGGAGGGTGTTGCTGGTTCGCTACGCCTGAGTCCGAACCACGTTGTTGCCGATGAGTTCGAATATATCGCGAATGATGTCCTTTTTCTTCATGGTGCCCTTGAAATTGTGCAGTACGATCACACTTCTTAAGATCAGCTCGTTGAGGACCCCTGCAAGTATATAGGGGTGCACATCCACGACGACGTTCTGTTCCTGGGCCTGGCGGATCATCTCGACGAGCCGCGACTCGATTTCCTTATAGGCGTGGATGTTCTTGAGGGTGTATGCCGAGAGATGACGCTTTTTCTTGATCTCGTTGATCTCGTACTCGGACATGAAGATGTTGAGCAACTGAGCATTTTCGATATAGAGATCGAGCAGCTTCAACACGAGACTGCGCAGCTTTTCCAGCGGTGGTGTCTTCTCTGCGCTGATGTCGTCGAAGACCGCTGAAATATCGGTGAGGATTCCGGAGATGAGCGCAGCAAAGATATCTTCTTTGTTTGTGAAGTGGTTGTAGATGGTCCTTCTGTCAAACCCTGAATGTTGAGCTATGTCCTCCATAGTGGTGGAATAAAACCCCTTCTTGTGAAAGAGCTCCCGGGAGGACCGCAGAATAACCGTCTTATTCCTGAGTATTTGTCTTTTACGTCTGACTTTTTTTTGCATATCCTGGCCCGTTCCTCATTGGTGTTCCTTTTAGAAACCATTCTTTTTTACCTTTAGTCAATAGAAATCTTTCAGTACATAAACAGGTCAATAATTCACATAATGCGTAGTACCATGGATTTGACAATCCTCATCCGGTACTATATACGCTTTCTCAGGGATCCGGAGATTTTGGAGACCTTGATTTGATCTTGTGAATATTGATGATATTTTTCATCATGGAATGACAGGGAGGATGTGGATTACGAAAAGACAGACAAAGAGGATTAAGGTATGAACGCGCAGAAGCCGAGAATGGTAAGGTGTCCTTCCTGTGGCAAAGAAGTCCCCTTTGAGGATAATCCATTCAGGCCGTTTTGCTCCCGGGGATGCAAGGGCCTGGACCTTATTCACTGGACAGACGAATCATACAGAATTTCCAAGAACGAACACGAAGATGACGAAGACAGAGAAAATGGAGAATAAACAACCAGTCATTCTTGAGCGGCAGAATCACAAAGTTTCGCGCAAACAGATAGACCCTGATGCGCTCAAAGTCCTCTATAGGCTGTATCGACACGGCTACAAGGCATATCTCGTGGGAGGGGCTGTCAGGGATCTCCTGCTCGGGAAGTCGCCAAAGGATTTCGATGTGGTTACCGATGCCAGGCCGGGACAGATAAAGAAACTCTTTGCCAACTGTTTTCTCATCGGCAGACGATTCCGGCTCGCCCATATCCGTTTCAGGGGAGGCAAGATCATCGAAGTTGCGACGTTCAGAAAGGAGCCGGATGATCCTGCAGATGAAAGCTCTGACAGAAATAACACCTTCGGCACCCCTATTGAAGACGCCTTTAGAAGGGATATCACGATCAATGGTCTGTTTTATGACATTTCGAACTTCTCCATCATCGATTTTGTCGGAGGGCTTGAAGACATACAGCGGGGCAGGGCGTGCATCATAGGTAATCCTCAGGAGCGCTTTGTCGAGGATCCGGTGCGGATGTGGCGGGTCATCAGGCATGCCTCACGTTTGGAGTTTACCATCGAAAAGGCAACAGCGGATGCCATTGCCGCCCATAAGGATCTCCTGAAAGGATGTTCCGGTGCACGGCTTTTTGAGGAGCTCAATAAGGATATGGGTTCGGGATTCTCCTCTCCCCTGTTTCGGCTGTTCATCGACTTCGGTGTGATGTCCCGTCTTTTTGGAACGATAGGCGCCTGTGTTGAACAATCACCACGTGTTGCGGAAAAACTCCTTGCGCTGCTGCAGGTTGCAGACTCGAGTGTAAAATCGAACACAACGCTCTCGCAGGAGGCCAGATTCACCCTGTTGTTCTGGCCGTGGGCTGAAACAGTGCTTTCAAGTCGTGATGCAAGAGACATCGACAAGATGCAGCTGCTTCACGATACATTTTCAGAATCGGACATGCCCATAGTAATCCCCAAGGGGCTGAAGGCAGGTATTATTCAGACGATCTGTATTGTAGAGAGAATGTGCCGGGCCATGGAAAGCGGGCGTATGAGATGGTCTTTAAAGAAACGCTCACGATACGTTGATGCATCCCTGGTCTTCTCCATAGTCCACACGACCGGGATACTGCCGGTAAGGGATCCTTTCGAGCATATCTTCAGGGAAAAATACAACTATTCACCAACACGGCGCAGGAAGAGAAGGTATAGAAACAAGGCCAGGAGGTCGGCACCCGGCAGTGAGACCTCATGATGCCTGTGCTTCTCCTGTGTCTGCGGGTTTCTTGCTCAGGAATCCTTCTGCAGTTCTCTGAGGGCTGAAAGCCTCAGCCAGGACAGTGCCCATATCAGGGCGAGCAGGAGCAGGGCTGAAAAAAGGCAGGCGCATATCAGCAGCAGCAATCTGTAGCCATGGTATCCCGCTATGTCGAGGAGAGCGTCTTCGTCGGAGATGATGGCAATGGTATAGGGGGTTCCTTCCATGATGCGCCAGGACAGCCATTGTTTTGGAGAGAGCTTGTCGAGTCTGATCCAGTCTGTACCGTCTCTGTCCATGCGCAGCTGTTTCATCACTTCGGAGGAATGCATATATGTTCCGAACGCATCTTTTATTGAGAAATTTTTCCCGTTAAGGCTTTCGATGTCAGTGGCTACGATTTCAGAGCCTTCGATGATCATGTATGCGAAGACCCCGTTAAAGGGCCATGATATGTCAGATGCACTGGCTCCGGCTTGCAACTGATCTTGTGCAAGTGTCAGGATTTTCTCCTGAAGAGAGACCGTCTTCACTACATGTTTGATGCGCTGGGTGTGCATCAGATAGAATGTGGACATCCACAGGACAATAAGGATGAGAAGGATCACTATCTCAACCCATGATATTTTCTTTGCAAGAGATTTGAATTGCGCAGGGGTATTGTTTTTCATAGTGAGCTCATTACTATCTAACTTGATCAAATTAAGCAAGTCTTGGGATGGTATTCATGTATTGCATATTATCCACACGTATGGTAGAGAATACAATGCAGTAAAAAAGACAACATATTGAAAATAAAGGATATATTATATATTCAGTGGTTGGCACGATAGATGCATTTATCAACCAAGAGTTAAGAGAGGGTGTTTTTATGAGCAGAAGAAGCAATCTTGATATAATATTGAAGAATATGGATACCAGTCGTGCCACGAAGATACTAGCGAAGACGCTTTACAAGGAACTCGTGAATAATGGGTTCTCTAATAAGGATATCATCAACTTCTCGAAAGAGATGATTGAATTCATGGCTGCTGAGATGAAGAAAAAGGCAACTTCGGAGGCTTCAAACAAGAAGGATCGGTTACTTATCGGCTAGTTTCTCTTGTATAACCTCTAATACCGTTTGAACCACACCGTCAATGTTCAGGTGTGTCGTATCAACCACAATGGCGTGTTCAGGAATAACCAGGGGAGATGTTTCTCTTGTGCTGTCCCTGTTGTCACGCGCTTTCACATCATTTAAGACCTCATTGTATGTAGCGGGAGTTCCCTTTGCGAGGAGTTCCTCATGCCTTCGTTTTGCCCGTTCATTAACAGAGGCATCGAGGAAGATCTTGATCTGGGCATCGGGGAAGACCACCGAACCGGTATCACGGCCTTCGGCAACGAGTGAATTATTTTCCTTAAACGACCGTTGTATGGCAAGGAGCGCCTTTCTCACAGAGAGATGAACAGCGATTTGTGAGGCAAGGCTGCTCATGCGGCTGGTCCTGATCAGCGATGTCACGTCTTTCCCGTTGAGTTCTATGGCGGTGCCCGTAAATGAGATCTTTGCTTGTGATGCTATTTTGCCGCACTGTGCATCGTCGGTTACATCGGCTCCGGCATCATCAATGGCCAGTGCCGCGGCCCTGTACAGGGCGCCGGTATCGAGGTAGAGATATCCGAGTCTTTTTGCCACCTCTTGTGCAATGGTGGATTTGCCGGTTCCTGCAGGGCCGTCTATGGTTATGGTAATGTGCTTCACACCAGGGTCTCCATGGAGGAAAAGAAGTCAGGGTAGGAGATATCGACACAGGAGGGATCATCAAGATGAACATCTATGTCAAATGCCTTTGCCAGGATGTGAAGGCACATGGCTATTCGATGATCCGAGAATGTCCGTACAGAACCGGAATGCAGCTGAACCGGCCCCTCGATGGTCATCCCGTCATCATTCTCGTCCACGTGAGCACCGAGCGAGGTCAGCCCCTGGACCATTGCGGCAATACGGTCCGTCTCCTTCACCCGCAGTTCCGATGCATCCCTGATCTCGGTGCGCCCCTGTGCGAGGCACGCTGCCGCCACCAGTGTGGGGATCTCATCGATGAGCGTGGGGATTTCCTCGCCTTCAATGGTGGTGGCATGCAGGACCCCGCCGTCCACCTGGATATCACCGACCGGTTCTCCTGCCCACTCACGGATGTTCTCCACAGTGATGTGGGCGCCCATTCTTTCAAGCACGCGCAGGAACCCGGTCCTGGTGGGGTTGATGCATACGCCCCGTATCAGGAGCGAAGATCCCGGTGTGGCCGCAGCCCACACAGCAGGGAAGGCCGCAGACGACGGGTCCGAAGGCACGGTAATCTCCCTGGCCTGAAGTCTCTGGCCCGGTGACATGCATATGGTGGTGCCGTCGACGGCAACCTCAGCCCCGAAATAGGCAAGCATCCTCTCGGTATGATCACGGCTCTTTGAGGGCTCTGTTATGGTTGTTGTTCCACTGGCAGAAAGCCCGGCAAGGAGCAGGGCCGACTTCACCTGTGCAGAGGCGATCTCCATGTCGTAGGATATCCCTTGCAGGGATCCTCCCTGTATGGCCATGGGAAGATATCTGCCTGATCTGGCCAGAAAACGGGCACCCATCTTTTCCAGTGGCGTAATGACCCTGCCCATGGGCCTGCACACGAGCGAACTGTCCCCGGTCAGTATCGTGACACCGTCGATGCCGGCACAGATGCCGCTTAACAGCCGGGCCGTGGTTCCGGAGTTGCCTGCATCGATAACCGTTATGGGCTCTCTTAGAGTGCCTCCTTTCACCACCCAGTCTTCATGATCTTTCCTGGCCTCGATGCCGAGTGACTGCACCGCTTTCGCTGTGCTCATGACGTCTCGTGACTCGAGGACACCCTTTATTCTGGTGGTTCCATTGGCGAGTGCACCGAACAGAAATGCCCTGTGGGAGATTGACTTGTCCCCGGGCGGGGTTATCTCACCGTGTGCTTTCATAGAGATCTCTCCTGATCGTAGCGTAGGTACGCAGCATCTCTTCGAGATCGCCGGCATTCTCTGAGGAAATAATGCCCTTGATCTTGCCGAGTTCCTCCATATATTCGTCTATGAGCGGCAGAACATGGTCCTTGTTTGCCATGAAGATATCTTTCCACATAACAGGATCCGATGCAGCGATGCGGGTAAAATCTCTGAACCCGGCACCAAGGAGCTCCTTATGGATATGAATTTCTCCGGCGATACTCATGGACACGAAGCTGAGCAGATGCGGCATGTGGCTTATGATGGCCATGAGTTCATCGTGCTTGTCCGGGTCCATTGTGGTGACATGTGATCCGCAGGATTCCCACAGCCATGTGACCTTTTCGATACAGTGGTGCAGGGAAGTCTTTGTGGGGGTTATAATGGTAATCGCATTATTGAACAGGGTGGCCTGGCCTGCCTCGTAGCCGGGATTTTCCCTGCCGGCAATGGGGTGGCCACCCACAAAACAGGGCCAGGCTGCATCCATTTCTCTGACAATGCGTGCCTTGGTGGAACCGGTATCAGTAATTACGGTGTCTTTGCTGATATGGGGGATCACCCTCTTTGCAGTCTGGACGATGCTTCCCACAGGCACGGCAAGGACGACCATGCCGCTGCCTTCAGCCAGTGACATGTCAGGTCCGCCCTGTTTGATGACGCCGTCTTGAAGCGCCCGGTCTATAGTGGCCTGATCCGTGTCGATGCCGGTTATTTCCACCTGACCTCGGAGGGCCTTTGCAATGGATGCACCAATGAGTCCGAGCCCGATGATGGCGATCTTCATAGGATCTCTTCCAGGTGCGTTATAAACGCCCTGTTTTCATGGGGGAGCCCGATACTCACACGGATAAACTCATCGAGGCCGTAACTTGCCATGGACCGGGTTATGATCCCTTTTTTCAGCAGGTTTTCATACACCTCTGCAGCATCCTTCCCGATGTGGATGAGCACAAAGTTGGTCTGCGAAGGGATGTATTCGAGGCCGAGGCGTTCGATCTGGGTATACAGGTAGTCGAGACCTTCCCACGTGTTCTCAAGGGTCTGCTGGAGGAAATCCCTGTCATACAGCGCAGCCTCGCCGGCCTTGAGCGCGAGGATATTCACGTTGAACGGCGGCTTGATGCGGTAGAGGTTTTCCATGATGGTCTTATGGGCTACACCGAAGCCCACCCGCATCCCGGCGAGACCGTGTGACTTGGACAGGGTATGGATGGTGACAACGTGCGGGTGATCCTGCAGCAGACCCGTGGCGCTTAGGAAATCATCCTGTCTGACAAAGGCAGCGTAGGCTTCGTCGATAACCAGCAGGGTGTTTTCCGGGACCGTTTGGGCAAGGCGGGAGATCTCGTCTTTCGTAAGGTAGGTCCCGGTGGGGTTGTTCGGGTTTGCCACAAAAATGATCTTTGTCCCCTCACTTACCCGTGTCATGATATCTTCGCTGTCGATTGCCTGGCCTTTCATGCCCGACGTGATCACACGTGCCCCGCAGGCGAGTGCTGCAATCTTATAGTAGCTGAAGGTGCATGCCGGGATAATCACCTCGTCTCCGGGCTCGATGTATGCCCTGCACAGGAGGTCTATGATCTCATCCGAACCGTTGCCTGCCAGGATCTGTTCAGCCGTGCACCCGAAGAAGGCCGCAGCAGCTTTTCTCAGCTGCACAGCATCGGGGTCGGGATAGATGTGGGCTGCCTTCTTGATAGCGTCTATGGCATCGAGCGCTTTCGGGCTTGGCCCGAGCGGATTTTCGTTTGATGCCAGTTTGATGGGATCTGAAACGCCGTAGCGCTCCATGATGGTATCTTTCGATGTGCCGGGAACATACGCCGGTATGTTCTGCAGCCACGATGTCGTTCTTGGCCTTTTCAATACACTTCTCTCCCTTCAGGATATGATCCGAGGATAATGACATCCCTCGTATAGGAAGTAATCTCTTTGATGGCAGCCTTGACATTGTCTTCTTCAAGATTGCCCTGGAAGTCTATGAAAAACAGGTATTCCCAAGGATTTTTCTTGGACGGTCTCGATTCTATCTTGGTGAGGTTGATCCCCTTGCCGGCAAAAATACCGATGGCATTGTAGAGTGCCCCGGGGATGTTCTCCAGCGTGACGATAATGGATGTTTTTGCCGGTCCTGCAATCTGGTTCCTGGTGCGGCTCAGCACCCAGAACCGGGTGATGTTCTCCGAGAGGTCGTTGATGTTCTCTGCAAGGATGGAGAGTCCGTAGAGTTCTGCCGCGAGCGAGGATGCAATGGCTGCAGCATTGTGTTGTTTTGCTGCAGCAACAGCGGCATCCGAGGTGCTCGCGGTTTCAATGGTCCTGGCATCAGGCAGGTTGTCCATGAGCCAGTGCCTGCACTGGGCAAGTCCCTGGGGGTGGGAGAAGACCTGCTCGATCTTGTCCATGGAGGTCTTCGACAGGAGGCAGTTGCGTATGGGGAGCATGATCTCGCGCGATACGAACAGACGCGATGTCACCATCATGTCAAGGGTGCGGTTGATCATGCCCTCAGTAGAATTTTCAACCGGGACGACACCCAGTTCAGCTCTGTCCGCGGCCACCTCGTTGATGACCGATTCAATATCCTTTTTCGGGATGAGTTGAGCATCCTGGGAAAAAACCGCGTAGGTTGCCTGGTGCGAGTAGCTCCCTTCCGGCCCCAGGAACGCCACCTTCTTTTTTGCCTGGAGCGATCTCGATATACTGAAGATATCGGTAAAGATCTTCTCCACCATGGACTCCTGCAGCGGGGGATGTACGAGTGCGGTAAGCCGTTCAAGTATGGCCGCCTCCCTGGAGGGGTCCAGAGGGTCTTTGTTGTGTTCCCCCTTCAGTCTGCCCACCTTGACGGAGAGTTCGCAGCGTCTGTGAAGGAGGTTTAAGAATTTATCGTCAATGTCATCGATCTCTTTTCTGATATCGTCAATGTCTCTTTCCATCATTTATCCCTAGTATACCATCGTGACGGTTTTGTCTTAGATACTGTATTGTCACAGTTCATACCATAGCATTTCTCATTGTAGCGCTTTTTTCACGATGAAGATCGCATAAACCTATCAGAAGGTTTGATGATTTTCAATTCCTGCTTCGCTTTTACTGCACTATACCTCGGTTCTGCCCGGCATTCGAATCTGTGTACAGACATAGCGGTTGCATCAGTGCTGGTCGTTGAGCGGCGAGCATGGCACTGATCTGGCCTTGTATCTCTCTGAAATCATGAGATCAACTTCAAAACAAGGCTGAGAAAAGGAGCGTAAGTTGATGAGCCGCAGATATTTTCCTTCAAAAGCCCGCACAATCTTCCGAAAATAACATATAAGGGGCAACTGATGGCTGAAACATTGACATGCATAAACCCTGTGTGCAATACAAACGGATAGAAGCACGTAAATAAGAGAGTTGTGATCGATAAACGGATTTGCTGAGATATGAGAAGAAAAAGGGCATTGAGACTCCGATATGTAATAATCCCGATCGTGGCCGTTGCTGTGTTTATGTTTTTCTTTGCCGGTAAATCCGGTGAAGCGGAGAGCGTTGTACTTGAGAAGGCCTCTGTTGTCTCGAAAAAATCCCTGTCCGTTCTTACGCCTGAGCTGATCGAAGAAAAGGGGATGACCATAGACTGGGATCTCCAGGAATACATTGCCAACACGGTACGAAGGAACAAGGTCAGTTTTGCATCGGTGGTGGTGATGAATGCCCGTACCGGAGACATTCTTGCCCTGTACGGCAAGGGGGAAGAGGGGGAGGATAACACCCTGTGTCTTGATACGTATCTTGCAGCAAGTCTGTTCAAGGTGGTTACTGCAGCGGCGGCTATCGATTCCGGAACGATGTCGTCGAAGAGCAAGTGCGCGTACAATGGTAACGCGCACACGCTGTACAAACATCAACTTACCCCCAAGAAAAATCGCTGGACACGGGAGGTTACGCTCGAGAGGGCATTTGCCTTGTCAAATAATGTTGTCTTCGCAAAGATAGGAGCGATGGATCTCGGGGAGACCCCGCTTCTGCTTACCGCCATGCGGATGGGTTTCTGGAAACCCCCCATTGAAGGAATCGAGTGTTCACCGAGTACGCTCTTCATCCCGCAGACGCAGTATAATATTGCCGAGCTGGCAAGCGGATTCAACCGTCATACCCGCATATCTCCTGTTCATGCAGCGCAGATGATCACAGCCGTGGTGAATGACGGGATCATGGTGCGCCCCCGGATAGTGAGCAGCAATGCCACCTACAGCGAGCAGGTGATTCGTGATGAAACTGCCAGGGAGCTTCGCTATATGATGAACCAGACGATCAAACGCGGGACCGTATCGAGAACGTTCTGGAACTGCAGGTATGACCGGATCTTGAAAGATGTTCAGCTCGGTGCGAAGAGCGGTACCATAGACGGCACAGATCCTGAAGGCAGGCGGAACTGGTTTGTGGGTTATGCCGAGCACCAAAAGAGTGGTGAAGCCATCACCATAGCCTGCCTCATTATACGGGAAGACTACTACTGGATAGAGTCGGACGACCTGTCAAAGAAGATCATCAGGTACTATTTCTCCAAACCCGTAACCGTGGCCGAGAACAACTAGGAGACATCTCTTTCGGCAGGAGAGAGGTCGAGCAGTACATTCAGTTTTTACATTTCTCCTTGCCCTGTATACCTCGATAAATAGGATGCACTCGGATAATTATGTAAAGGATCTCTTGCGCTTGACACCGTCTTTATGGCTGTGCTAGCAAAGAGAAACTGTCTCGGGACGTGGCGCAGTCTGGTAGCGCACCTGAATGGGGTTCAGGGGGTCGGAGGTTCAAATCCTCTCGTCCCGACCAGGATAAATTGAGATCATCAACCGGTTGGCACATCGCCAGCCGGTTTTTTTATTCTGAACTATCAAGCAAAGATGGAGAGGGTAGGATAGTGCATTCTGGTTGCCTTGAGAAATATCCGAGAAGAGCAGGGCGGTCTTAGGTGTTCAAGGGCTTTTGTTCGGTTGATCGAGTTTCCTGGTCTTTATGAAGTTTGCTACCGTGGGCCAGGTTACGCCATAGACCCGGGCGATATAGCTCAAGGGTGCCTTGTGTTTGAGCATGAATGCCACCTGCTCCTTGTGTGGATCCAGCCTGCTTTTCCCCGTGCTGCCCTTGGGTCTGCCGAGTTTCACCCCGGCAGCCCTTCTGGCTTCCAGGCCGTGCCTGGTCCGTTCACTGATGAGATCCCGCTCGAGCTGGGCGAACAGGTTGAACATGGTGGCCATAATCCTGGATGTCGTATCCTGTTCGCCCTTGATATCGATGTGTTGTTTCACGGCAATGAAGCGAACCTTTTTCTTGATAAGCCCGTTTATGATCATGATCACCTGGGCAGTGCTGCGGCCCAGCCGGGACAGTTCGCTTGCTATGAATATGTCGCCCTGGTCGAGGCTTTGAAGGATCCTGGTTGCCTGCTCTTTGTCGATCCCCCTTTTTGCAGGTATATCGAGTTCGATGAATTCATCGATCGTGATCTTTTCTGCCCGGGCATACTCGCGTATTACATCCTTTTGTGATTTGATATCCCGGGCATCTGTGCTGACACGTATACAGGCAACTGTACGCACAAGAAGGTTTCTTTAGAATGTAACTGCTTGACTATGCAGTTGGTTGTGACTGAGGTTTGTCCGCATGCGCGATCTTTTGGAAAAGGCTGCATGTCAGGCACTTTTTATACTGGCCAGGCATGGATCTCCTTCGCTCACACACTTCCTGGCATGTCTTGAATGAATAGGTTGAACAGAAAAACCATGAACTCACCTTTTCGTCTTTCATTGGTAACTCCTCCCTTATATAGATAAAAACGTCAACACAATAATATATTATCGAAATATAGTCAAATATAATTAAATTTAATGTATAATAATATTAATAAAAAATTAAACAATTAATTATTGAAATGACGGTATCATCCTTTCTAGAATAAGGGTCCAGTGAATCCGAAGAGATTGTATGGCGAAGGAATCCGGGAGGCAGTCTGTTAACCTGTAGTAGTTTAGACTGTCAGGATTAGATGATGAGAACAATGAAAGAAGCCGGGACCCAGTGATCAGATCGTTTTCACTGGAGTATTGGAGTGTTGGAGTACTGGAAAGACGGTGGGTGGGAAATAGAATCCAGGAGACGGATGCCCTGAAAGAAATGCCCTTGGGGTGCTGATTGTCTGATGTCTTAGGCCATTAGTTTCTAGGTATTCAGACTATCATAAAAGATAATGAGAATGATGAAAGAAATCAGGAATCGATAAAAAGAATGAAGAAACTTTACAGTGGTCATAGACATGAAAAGTCTAACAGCTTACAGATTCAATCCCTGTATAAAGTGTCCGGAATAAGAAACCCTGGAACATGCAAGCATTCAGCGCAAGCGGATCAGAAACGCCTTCATTCTTCTATGGCGTCAGGGGTATTGACTTATGATCCATATGGTCTTATGGTAATTTGTGAATTTTATTGGGGCATAGATTTGTTCTGGTACAGAAGAGGGGGTTCCATGAAGAGGCATCTGCCTTTTGTGGCAGGAGTTGCATTTCTGTGTGCATGCCTGATTCCTTTGTACACCCCTTTTCAGGGCATTTGCGGCGAACCCGAGATTTCCGAGACCATACTGAGGGAGAATCTGCTGCCAGCCCAGCAGGGCGATCCGCAGGCACAGTTGTTCGTGGGATATCTCTATGAGACGGGCCAGGGGGTAACACGCAACTATGTAACTGCAGCCCAGTGGTACCATAAGGCAGCGGAACAGGGAAACACCATCGCCCAGTCACAGCTCGGGAATATGTACAGGCTGGGCAAGGGGGTCCCTCAGAGTTATATCCTTGCCTATATGTGGTTTGATCTGGCAGCTAAAGGTGGGATCGCCAATGCCAAGGACATGAGAAGGATAGTTGCCTGCAAGATGAGCCCTGCAGAGATTGCAGAGGCAAAGAGAATGATACAGGAATGGAAACCGAGGA
>ERZ795048.1194-NODE-1194-length-24448-cov-7.044644_pt1 | contig 24448 bp, 17 predicted proteins | sample MGYA00375132_ERZ795048 | MGnify/ENA primary metagenome ERZ795048 (study PRJEB30177, sample SAMN05720225) | activated sludge metagenome | isolation source: Anaerobic digester | place: Hong Kong | collected 2014-12-17 ... | reverse complement strand
CTACCGCGACGACGAAAAGAGCGCGTTCCGCGCCCAGGAACTCCTTGTAGAGCTTCTGGATCATCGGGTTTTCGTGCGAACAGCGGAACGCGCTCTTTTCGTCGTCGCGGTAGATGCCCGCCGCGCGCTGCGCGCGGATCTCGTCGGTGGCGCCGTACGGCTGCCCGCCGCCGCCCACGCAGCCCCCGCGGCACGCCATCACCTCGATGAAGTGGAACGGCGTCTCCGCCCCCTTCTTCCGCGCCGCGCGCACCTTGTCGAGCACCTTCTCGATGTTGGCCATCGAGTGGGCCACCGCCACGCGCACTTCCTTGCCCGCCACCTGCAGCGTCGCCTCCTTCACGCCGTCGAGCCCGCGGATCGCCGTCAGTTCCATCGTGGGCAGCCGCTCCTTTGTCAGCGCCCAGTGCGCCGTGCGCAGCGCGGCCTCCATCACGCCGCCGGTCACGCCGAAGATCGTGCCCGCCCCCGTGTAGTCGCCCAGCACCGAGTCCACCCGCTCGTCGTCGGGCAGGTTCGGGAAGTCGATCCCCGCGCTCTTGATCATCCGGCAGAGCTCGCGCGTCGTCAGCGAATAATCGATGTCCTGCTGCCCCGAGCTGCTCATCTCCTCGCTGCGGCGGATCTCGAACTTCTTGGCCGTGCAGGGCATGATGGACACCACGAACAGGTCCTTGGGATCCAGCCCCAGCCGCTTCGCGTAGTAGGTCTTCGCCAGCGCCCCCACCATCGCCTGCGGCGACTTGGCCGTCGAGAAGTTCGGAATGAAGTCCGGCGCGAATTTCTCCATGTAGTCGGTCCACGACGGGCAGCAGCTGGTGATCAGCGGCAGATCACCCTTGCCGTTCACGAAGCGCTCGATGAACTCGGAGCCCTCCTCCATGATCGTCAGGTCCGCGCCGAAATTCGTGTCGAACACCGCGTTGAACCCCAGCCGCCGCAGCGCGGCGTAGATCTTGCCCGTCAGCAGCGTCCCCGGCTCGTAGCCGAAATCCTCCCCCAGCGCCACGCGCACCGCCGGGGCGATCTGCACCACGCAGTGCTTCTTCGGGTCCGCCAGCGCCGCGTACACTTCCTTCGCGTGGCTGTGCTCGTAGATCGCCCCCACCGGACAGTGCGCCGAGCACTGCCCGCACTGGATGCACGGCGACTCCGCCAGCGTCACGTCCGCCGCCGGCGCGATCCGCGTGGTCTCCCCGCGCCCGATGAACTCCAGCGCCCACACCCCCTGCATCTGCTGGCACACCGCCGCGCACCGCCCGCACAGAATGCACTTCTCCGGATTCAGGATCAGCGATCCCGTCGTGTCGTCCGCCGGCAGGTCCCGCAGCCGCTTGCCGTAGGGCGCCTCGCGCACCCCGAACTCCGCCGCCAGCCGCTGCAGCTCGCAGTTGTTGTTGCGCGGGCACTGCAGGCAGTCGTCCGGATGCGTCGAGAGAATCAGCTGGATCACCGTGCGCCGGATGCCGTAGAGCTCCGGATCGTGGGTCGTGACCTCCTGGCCGTCCGCCGCCGGCGCCACGCACGCGCGCACCAGCTTGTTGAACCCCTTGATCTTCACCACGCAGATCCCGCACGCCGCCCACGCCGGCAGGTCCGGGTGGTAGCACAGGCTCGGAATCTTCACCTGCACCTGCTTCGCCGCGTTCAGGATCGTCGTGCCCTCCGGCACCTCCACCGGCAGCCCGTTGATGGTCAGCTTGACTGTCTTCATCGTTCCATCCCTCTCACCGGCGGCTCACGGCGCCGAACTTGCACGCCTTGAGGCACTCGCCGCACTTGATGCAGTTCTCCTGGAGAATCCGGTGCGGCTTCTGCCGCTCGCCCTCGATCGTGTTCACCGGGCACTTGCGCGCGCACAGCGTGCAGCCGATGCATTTCGCCGGATCGATCTCGTAGGTCACCAGCTGCTTGCAGACGCCGGCCGGACAGCGCTGGTCCTCGATGTGCGCCCGGTACTCCTCCTCGAAATAGTGCATCGTGGACAGCACCGGGTTGGGCGCCGTCTGTCCCAGCCCGCACAGCGCCGCCTTCTGCATCGCCGTGCCCACCTCCCGGATCTTGTCGAGATCCTCCGCCTCCCCGCGTCCCGCGCAGATCTTCTCGAGCAGGTTCAGCAGCGTCCGCGTCCCGATCCGGCACGGCGCGCACTTGCCGCAGCTCTCGTCCACGCAGAACTCCTGGTAGAACCGCGCCACGTCCACCATGCAGTCGTCCTCGTCCATCACGATCATGCCGCCCGAGCCCATGATCGACCCCAGCTCCTGCAGATGCTCGTAGTCGATCGGCGTGTCCAGATACTCCGCCGTGATCACCCCGCCCGACGGCCCCCCCGTCTGCACCGCCTTGAACGCCTTGCCGCCCCGGATCCCCCCGCCGATGTCGTAGATGATCTCCCGCAGCGTGATGCCCATCGGCACCTCGATCAGCCCCGAATTGATGATCTTGCCCGTCAGCGCAAACACCTTCGTGCCCGGGCTCTTCGGCGTGCCCACCTTCGCGAACGCCTCGCCCCCGTTGAGCAGAATCACCGGAATGTTCGCGTACGTCTCGACGTTGTTGATCACCGTCGGCTTCTGCCACAGCCCCGACACCGCCGGGAACGGCGGACGCGGAATCGGCATGCCCCGCTTGCCCATGATCGACGCCAGCAGCGCCGTCTCCTCCCCGCAGACGAACGCCCCCGCCCCCAGCCGGATCTCCACGTCGAAATCAAACCCCGATCCCAGGATGTTCGCGCCCAGCAGCCCGTACTCGCGCGCCTGCGCGATCGCCGTCTCCAGGTGCTCGATCGCCAGCGGATACTCCGCGCGGATGTAGATCACCCCCCTGGACGCCCCCACCGTCCGCCCCGCGATCGCCATCGCCTCCAGGATCGAGTGCGGATCGCCCTCGATCGTCGACCGGTCCATGTACGCCCCCGGATCCCCCTCGTCCGCGTTGCACACCACGTACTTCTCGCCGCCCGGCGCGTCCTTCGTGAACTTCCATTTCATCCACGTCGGGAACCCCGCCCCGCCCCGCCCCCGCAGGCCGGACTTCTTCAGCTCCTCCACCACCTGGTCCGGCGTCATCTCCGTGAGCACCTTCGCCAGCGCCTCGTACCCCATCCGCGCGATGTATTCGTCGATCTTCTCCGGATCGATCACCCCGCAGTTGCGCAGCACCATGCGGTACTGCTTCTGGTAGAACGACAGCTCCTCCATCCGGATCAGCGAGCGGTCCCGCCCCTTTTCGTACAGCAGCCGCTGCACCGGACGCCCCTTCAGCACGTGCTCGGCCACGATCTCCCGCGCGTCCGACGGCTGCACGCTGACGTAGAACGTCTCGTCGGGCAGGATCTTCACGATCGGCCCCTTCGCGCAGAAGCCGAAGCAGCCCGTCCGCACCACCTGCACCTTCCCCTGCGCCCCCTGCGCCGCCACCTCCTGCACCAGCGCCTCGTAGAGCTCGTTGCTGTGCGTCGCCACGCAGGCCGTTCCCCCGCACACCAGAATGTAGGTCTTGATCGCCATCGCCCGGTCCTTCCTCTACTTGTGTATGATGTCCACCGCCGGCCGGTCGAAAATGTGGTCGTCCACCAGCAGCTTCCGGACAATGTGCTGGTTCACGATCTTGCGCGCCGTCTCCGCATCCACGTTCCCGTAGATCACCGCCGGCATCCCCGGCGCCAGCACCTCCACCGTCGGCTCGCTGTGGCACAGGCCCATGCACCCCGTGTGCCGGATGCGCACGCGCCGCACCCCCGCCTTCACCAGCTCCTCCGCAAACACCGTCAGCAGGTCGATCGCCCCCGCCGCGATCCCGCACGTGCCCATCCCCACGATGATCTGCACCTCCAGCACGTCCGCCTTGCGCACGTGGAACTCCGCCGCGCGCGCCTCGCGCAGCTTCCTCAGATCCTCCAATGCCAGCTTTGCCATCCCGCACCTCGCTTCCGCTATTCCGCCCGCGCCTTCGCCTGGTACTGCGCCACGATCCCCGCCACGTCCTCGCGCTTCAGGTTCCCGTGCATCGTGCCGTTCACCGACATCACCGGCGCCAGCCCGCAGCACCCCAGGCACCGCACCGCCTCCACCGAAAACAGCCCGTCCGGCGTCACCGTGTTCAGCCCCACCCCCAGGATGTTCTCCAGCTCCTGCAGCAGATCCGCCGCCCCCTTCAGATAGCACGCCGTGCCCATGCACACCGAAATCTGGAACCGCCCCGGCTTCTTCAGCTTGAAGAAATGGTAGAACGTCAGCACCCCGTACACCTTCGCCAGCGGGATCCCCAGCTGCTCCGCCACCTGGAACGCCGCCGGCCGCGGCACATACCCGAAATGCTCCTGCACCTTGTGCAGCACCATGATCAGATTGCCCGGCTCGTTCTTCCACTTCCGGATGAACGCCTCCAGCTCCGGCGTCAACGCCTCGTCCGCCGCCGGCTCCTTGTCCTGTTCCTTCGTGCCCATCTCATTCCTCCATCCATCGGGATGTAAATGCTCACAGGCTATGGAAACGCTTTCCCGGATTCAAGTGTTATTTTATTCATGATTTCACTTGAATTGCATATTCCATCATTTTATGGTCTTTTTGTAATAATATTCATGACTTGAGAGGTTTTATCGTGAAATCAAAGAACATGATGATGCAAAAAGACATGATTCAGCGCCTGGTCCGCTATAAGAATGCCCTGCAGAAATTCAAGTCGCTGGGCCTGACGCGGGTGTTTTCCGACAACCTGGGCGAGGCCGCCGGGATTTCGGCCGCGCTGGTGCGCAAGGATATCTCCCTGGCCCGGCTGACGGTCGGCAACAAGCGCGGAGGATATCCGATTGACGCCCTGCTGCAGGGCCTCGATTCGCTTCTCGGCACCGATACCCAGCAGCGGGTCATCCTGGTCGGCTGCGGCAAAATCGGCACCGCGTTGATGCACTACCCCGGATTCTCCTCCGAATCCATCCAGATCGTCGCCGGATTCGACAACAAACCCGACCGCCTGGACCCCGATGCCGCCATTCCCATTCTCCCGGTCGGCCAGCTCCCCGCGTATGTGAAGGAAAACGGCATCCAGGTGGCCATCCTGGCCGTGCCGGAATCCGCCGCCGCGGCGGTCTTTGATCAGCTCGCCGCCGCCGGCATCCAGGGCGTGCTCAATTTCTCCCCCGTCCAGCTCAAGCCCGCCAACGCCCTCATCGTCCAGAACATCAACATCGCCCTCGAAATCGAAAATCTCTTCACCTGCATCCGCTTCAACCAGCGGTGACCCGCCCCCCCCTTGCCGGCGTCAGGCACTGCCTGTTTATTTCATGACAGATGTTGTTGCCGGATTGACGGGGATGGCATGAACGGTATCTTGAAAGAGGAAGTGATCCCGTGAAACGAATCCGCCGTATTTTCCGACTGGCGGCAGGGGCGTGTCTCCTGCTGGCGGCAGGCGCTGCCGCCGGCTCCCCGAACGCCTTCCGCACCCTGGTCGTCGTCAATACCAACTCGCCCGATTCGGTGGAACTCGGCACCTACTACGCGGAGCAGCACGGCATCCCCGCCCACCACATCTGCTCCCTCGGCATCGCCACCAATCTGGTTTCCGCCGGGTCCAACCAGTTCCACTCTCTGCTGCGAACCCCCGTCACCAACCACATCGCCGCCGAAAACCTCGACAGCCAGATCGATTTTGTCGTGCTGTGCGGAGCGTTTCCCACCCGGGTGGAAACCGTGGAGGGCGTCAGCGCCTCGCTGTTCTACGGCTTCCAGAATGCCCCCGGCTACAACGAAGGCGGCATCGGCTGCAACCTGCCCGATTTCACCTCCAACGCCTACTTTCGCGCCGAGCGCGCCTTCCGCTCCGCCGACGGCTGGAACGATACCAACGGCTTCATCGCCTTTCATCTCATCGCCTCCAACCTGCCCGTCGCCAAGCTGGTGGCGGACCGCGGCGCCGCCGCCCAATCCACCTTTCCTCCCTCGTCTTTCAATCTGCACATCCTCGGCAGCATCGGGCGCAGCGTCCGCGAAGCCCGCTTTGCCCACACCCGGTTTTCCTTCACCGCGCTGCCCGGCCTGGTTCCCCGGTGCCTCCTCGGCCCCTATCTCCAATACCTCTCCGGCAGCACCAATGCCATGGGCTATCACGACGGCTTCGGAAACATCCCGGCGATCTGCCGCACCAACAATATCTGGCTGCCGGGCGCGTATGCCGACCACATGACCTCCTGCGGGGGAATGATCCCGGATCCCTGCGACAATCAATCCACCGTTCTGGACTGGATGGAGATCGGCGCCACCGCCTCCTACGGCACCGTGGACGAACCCTGCAACTACCTGGAAAAATATCCGGATCCCCTCATGGCCTTCTGGTACGCCCGCGGATTCACCATCGGCGAAGCCTACGCCATGTCGCTTGATGCCCCCTACCAGGGCCTGCTGGCCGGCGATCCCCTCGCCGCTCCCTTTGCCGCCGGCCCGCTGATCACCGTCACGTCGCCCGTCCCCTGGCAGATCGTCACCGGCTCCATCCCGGTTCAGGTCTCCGCCGGCGCGCACCCCCAGGGGGGGCCGGCCGCCGCCCTCGACCTCTACCTTGACGGCCGCTGGCAGGCCGCCCTGACCAACCTGGCCCCGACCCCCGGCAATGAACTCTCGGTTGTCGTCGGCGACCGCACCAACACGGTGGCCGTCAGCCCGGGCGACACCCTCTGCGATGCCGTCTCCAACCTGGCGGAAGCCGTCAATGCCGACGCCGCCTGCGTCGCCTCCGCCCGGGCGTGGGGCGACCGCCTTGAACTGGTTTACAAACACTTCGATCTCGCCGGCGACCATGTCCCGGTTTCCGCCTTCGCCGCCACGGGATCCGCCTCCGTCCTGACCCTCGGCACCGGCCTGGCCGCCACCAATCTCCATCCCAGCACCTACTTCGCCCGCAAACGCCTGTTTCTTTTCGCCCATACCAACGGGATGTCCACCAACGTCGCCAACGCCGGCGACACCATCACCCTCGCGATCACCCTGACCAACGGCGTCGCCGTCACCAATCAATTCGTCGCCACCGCCGGGCAAACCATCACCAGCCTGATCGAGCAGATCCAGTTCGCCATCAACACCAATCCCGTTCTCAAGGCCTCCAGCGGCGTCCGCTTCACCTATCTGGCCAACGGCATCGGCAACGTTCTGAATGACGGAACGCTTCTGGCCCGCACCGCGGGCCCCCGGGGCGGCACCAACCGGGTGGACTACACCGTCACGCCCGTCACCACCAACTACGGGCTGAGAACCAATTTCAATTTCTCGGGCTTCATGGACGACAATCCCGATGATGTCCGCCCGCGTGCCAACCTCCTGTTCCACGTCAAACCCGGCAGCGGGGATTTGGAAGCCGCCACTTCCCTCGACACGACCGTCCTGGACGACGGCATTCACGTGCTGGATGTCATCGCCCGCGACGGCTCCGCCGTCGCCGCCGCGTCCCGGCTGACCCTCCCCCTGGCCGTTGCCAACACCTCGCTCGCACTCCGTGTCTCCTCCGCCCACGGCAGCGGCTCCCCGCCCGCCGGGGTATTCATCCATCCGCCCGGCGCCGTCCTGACCAATTCCATTTCGGTCCCGGCTTCCTCCAACGGCACCCAGCTCGTCTGCACCGGCTGGGCCATGACGGGCAACGAACCGCTGTCCGGCTCCGCCACGAATTTCACGATGACCCTGACCAACCACGCCGAACTCACCTGGCTGTGGACCACCAACTACTGGCTCGATACCGAAGCCGGCGAACATGGCGCCGTCAATGTCCCGGACTCCTGGCAGCCCGGCGGCGTCTCCACCCAGATCACCGCCCTCCCCGACGCGTATTACGGCCTGGCGGAGTGGACCGGAGACGCCTCCGGAACGAATAATCCCCTGGACCTGCTGATGGACGCCCCCCAAACGGTGCAGGCGACCTTCACCGCCCTGCTGGCCACCAACGGCACCCCCCAGTGGTGGCTGGCCGGGCACGGCTGGACCAACGACTTCGACGCCGCCGCCACGAACGACGTGGATGAAGACGGCCGTTTCACCTGGCAGGAATATGTCGCCGATACCGACCCGACCAACGCCGCCAGTTTCCTGCATCCGCTGAGCGCAACGGGCACCGTGGATTCGCTGGTCATCGGCTTTGATCCCACGTCCACCGGACGCCACTACTGGATCGACGCCACGGCGCTCATCGAATCCCCCGACTGGTCCAACCTCACCAACGCTCCCGGCACCGGCGGCGCCTGGCAGCCGGAATGGATCCCCCCCGCCACCGGGCTGCATTTCTACCGCGGACGGGTTTCCCTCCCCCCGTAACCCCCCCCTCTCTCCGAAAACGAAAAAGCGAAGCCCGCAGGCTTCGCTTTCTTCCCGTTCACGATTCGGTGAACCGTCTCAGGTTTTTTCGCGGAACGTGATCCGCCCCTTGGTCAGGTCATGCGGACTGATCTCCACCGTGACCTTGTCCCCGGTCGTGATCTTGATGAAATGCCGCCGCATCTTCCCCGAAATATGCCCCAGGATTTCGTGCCCGTTCGACAGCCGCACGCGGTACATCGTCGCCGGCAGCACTTTCACCACCTCGCCGGATACCGTAATCAGATCGCTTTCCTTCGCCATAGGGCCACATAACTCCTTACTGCCAGCCAGGGAAGCTATCAGGATTTCCCCGCCCCATGCAACTGTTTTCACGACAGCGCCCCCCAGGCGGTTGGATCCATGGGCGAATCAGGTCCGCCTCTTCACCGCCCCCCTGCGGCCTTTCTTCCTGCCCGTGATTTTGCAAACGCCGCCAACTGGGGTACGTTGCCAACCATGACCCGCCCTTCCCATCTGGGCACCTCGCCGGTCCGCACCGACGCCCCGGCCAAGGTCACGGGTACGCTCCGCTACACCGACGATCTCGTCCGCCCCGGCACCCTCCACGCCGCCATCCTCGCCAGCCCCCACGCCCACGCCCAGATCCAATCCATCCACACCGCCGCGGCCGCGGCCGCCCCCGGCGTCCGCGCCGTCTTCACCGGCGCCGACTGGCCCGGCATCCTCATCGGCCTCTACCTGGGCGACAAGCCCCCCCTCGCCCGCGGAAACGTGCGCCACCACGGCGAACCCGTCGCCGTCGTCGTCGCCGACGACGAAGCCGCCGCCCGCCACGCCCTGCCCCTGCTGCACGTCGCCTATGCCCCGCTTCCCGCCCTCGGCAGTCCGCGCGAAGCCCTCGCCCCCGGCGCCCCCGTCCTGCATCCCGGCATGAACGCCTATGCGCGCATTCCCGACATCCTCCCCGAACCCGGCACCAACATCGCCAACCGCACCCGCATCCGCAAGGGCGACACGGAACAGGCCTTCGCCGGCGCCGACGCCGTCGTCGAAGGCGAGTTCTCGTTCCCGCCCGGCGACCATGTGGCGCTGGAACCCCGCGTCGTCATCGCCGAATACGGCCCCGACGGCCGCCTCGAAATCGACAGTTCCACCCAGTCGCCGTTCGAGGTCCGCAACCTGCTCGCCCGCGCCCTCGGCCTGCCCGAGCGCCGCATCACCGTCCGCGCCGCCCCCATCGGCGGCGGGTTCGGCGGCAAAGCCGGCATCATGAATGAACCCCTCGCCGCCCTGCTGGCCATGCGCTTCCCCGGCCGCCCCGTCCGCCTCGCCAACACCCGCGAGGCCGACATGCTCTCCAGCCCCGGCCGCCCCGGCCTCCAGGCGCGCGTCCGCCTCGCCGCCCGCGCCGACGGCACCCTGCTCGGCGCGGAGATCGAGTTCCTCTTCGACTCCGGCGGCTACGCCGACTACGCCGTCAACGTCTCCCGCGCCGCCGCCATCTCCTGCACCGGTCCCTACAACATCCCCAACGTCCACGCCGACTCCCTCTGCGTCTATACCAACCACCCCTTCGCCACCGCCTTCCGCGGGTTCGGCCATATCGAACTCTCCTACGCCACCGAACGCGCCATGGACCTCCTCGCCGATCGCCTCCGAATGGATCCCGCCGACCTGCGCGCGAAAAACCTGATCCGCCAAGGCGACCTCACCCCCACCGGCGCCCCCATGGACGACAATACCGGCGACCTGCCCGCCTGCCTCGCCAAGGTTCGCGAACGCCTCCGGTGGGACTCCGCTCCGCACCGCCGGGTCATGCCCGACGGCACCATCCGCGCCAAGGGCATCTCCTGCTTCTGGAAAGCCCCCGCCATCCCCACCTTCACCGACGCCGGAGCCGTCCTCTTCTTCGCCGAGGACGGCAGCGCCACCCTCTCCACCGGCGTCATCGAAATCGGCCAGGGCGCCCACGACGGCCTGCGCATGCTCATCGCCGAAGCCTTGAAAACCGACCTCGACCGCGTCCGCGTCACCCGCCGCGTCGATACCGACCTCTCCCCCCACGACTGGGCCACCGCCGCCAGCCGCTCGCTCTTCATGGCCGGACGCGCCGCCCTCGACGCCGTCGCCGACGCCCTCGACCAGATCAAGCAGACCGCGGCCGTCCCCCTCGCCTGCGCCCCCGAAAACCTCGACGTCGCCGGCGGCCGCGTCTTCCTCCGCGACGAGCCTTCCCGTTTCCTCCCGCTGGAAAAAGTCGTCCTCGGCTATGTCTATCCCAACGGCAACTCCATCGGCGGCCCCGTCATCGGCCGCGGCCGCTACATCACCCCCGACCTCTCTTCCATAGACCCCGAAACCGGCGCGGGCAAGCCATGGCTCGAATGGACCCTCGGTGCCGAAGGCGTCGAGGTCGAAATCAATCCCGCCGACGGCGCCATCCGCGTCTTGACCGCCGCCTGCACCATGGATGTCGGCAAGGTGGTCCACCCCGCCCTCGCCCGCGGGCAGGTCGTCGGCGCCATGGGCATGGGCATCGGCTACGCCCTCACCGAAGGCTTCGTCTTCGACGCCCGCCAGACCGTCCGCAACGGCTCCCTCCGCGACTACAAAATCCAGCGCTACGGCGAAGACCCCGACTACATCGTCGATTTCGTCGAAACCCCGCAGGCCGACGGCCCCTTCGGCCTGCGCGGCCTCGGCGAACAGGGGATCGTCGGCATGCCCGGCTGCCTCGCCCAGGCCGTCTCTCTCGCCATCGGCCGGCCCGTGACCGAACTGCCCATGACCCCTGAATGCATCTGGCGGAAATCCCGGGAGGCCGCGCCATGATCGCCGCCGATATCGTCTATCTCCGCCCCGAAACCGCCGAGGAAGCCGTCGCCGCCTGGACCCGCCACGACGGCGCCCGCTACCTCGCCGGCGGCACCGAAATCACCACCGCCGCCCGCCTCGGCGCCGCCGCCCACGACCTCCGCGCCGTCATTGACATCAAGCGCATCCCCGAAGCCAGCATCCACGAAATCTGCGGCGACTGCTTCCGCCTCGGCGCCGCCCTGAACCTCTCCGATATCATTGACGGCGAGGCGTTCCCTCTCCTCAACGCCGTCCTGCGCGGCATCGCCGACCATACCGTCCGCAACCGCCTCTCTCTGGGCGGCAACATCGCCGGCCTGCTCCCCTACCGCGAAGCCGTTCTCCCCCTCCTCCTCGCCGACGCCTCCGTCCTCACCCTCGCCCCCGGCAAGGGCGAGGCCCCGCCCGTCCGCTCCGAACGCCGCCTCCGCGACGTCTTCGACAAGCGCCTGCTCCTCGCCCCCGGCGAACTCGTGCTCTCGTTCTGCATCCCCCTCGACGCCCCCGAATGGCCCTGGTCCCACCGCCGCAAAACCCGCACCTCCGCCGTCGATTATCCCCTCGTCACCACCGCCGCCGTCCGCGACGCCGACCACCGCATCCGCTTCGCCCTCGCCGGCGCCCACCCCTTCCCCTTCCGCTCCGACGCCGTCGATGCCGCCCTCTCCGAACAGGGCCCCGACGCCCTCCCCGCCGTCCTGGAAACCCTCGGCCCCCTCCGCGACGATTCGCGCGCCTCCGCCGACTACCGTGCCCATCTCCTGCGCACCATGATCCGCGCCGCCCTGGAGGAACTCGCATGAAAACCCTCGCCGGCACCGTCGAGCTGATCCTGCTCGTCAATGGCGAAGAACGCCGTGCCGTCGTCCGCCCCGGCGACACTCTCCTGCGCGTCCTCCGCGAAAAACTCGGCCTCACCGGCGCCAAGTGCGGCTGCGAAAACGGCGACTGCGGCGCCTGCACCGTCCTTCTCGACGGACGCCCCGTCAAGTCCTGTATGGTCCTCGCCGTCGAATGCGACGACCTCGCCGTCACCACCATCGAAGGCCTCCGCGACCACCCGGTTCAACAGGCCTTCGCCGAGGAAAACGGATTCCAGTGCGGCTTCTGCACCCCCGGCCAGATCCTCAACGCCGCCGCCCTCCTCGAATCCCACCCCGACCCCGACGACGACGCCGACCGCGAATGGATGCAAGCCAACCTCTGCCGCTGCACCGGCTACGAAGGCATTCGCAATGCCCTCGCCAATGCCCGCCGACGCCAAAAGCCCCCCAGGCCCCCGCGGCAGGGGTGAATCAGGTCCTTCCAAGAGCCGCCGCCGCCCAAAACCGGCATTGAACCCCTCCCCCGGGTTTGCTCTACTGGCCCGCACGGATGAGCAAGAGCCAGACAACCCCCATGATGGCGCAATATCGCCGCGCCAAGGCGGAAATCGATCCCGGCACCATCCTCTTTTTCCGGCTCGGCGATTTCTATGAAATGTTCTTCGAGGACGCCGTCGTCGCCTCGGACATCCTCGGCATCGCTCTGACCAAGCGCCAGAGCGTCCCCATGTGCGGCATCCCCTACCACGCCGCCGACCTCTATCTCGCCAAGCTCCTGCGCGCCGGCAAAAAAGTCGCCCTCTGCGACCAGATGGAGGATCCCGCCCTCGCCAAGGGCATCGTCAAGCGCGAGGTCACCGGCATCGTCACCCCCGGCACCGTCCTGACCGACTCCGTTCTCGATGCCGCCCGCCCCAATTATCTCGCCGGCCTCCACCGGCTCGGAAAAATCTTCGGCCTGGCCATGCTCGACCTCTCCACCGGCGATTTCTGGATGGAGGAATCCGCCGATGCCGACGCGCTGTTCGACGATCTCGCCCGCTACGCCCCCCCGGAAGTCATCCTCTCCGAATCCCTTCATGCCGACGAACGCTTCCTGAACGCTCTCCAGGCCGCCGGCGCCCATGCCGTCACCGCCCGCGAAGACTGGATCTTCGACCCGGCCACCTCCGTGGACGGCCTGTGCCGCCATCTCGGCGTGCAGTCTCTCGACGGCTTCGGCGGCGAAGGCCACCCCGCGGCGGCGGCCGCCGCCGGCGCGCTGCTGTATTATGTCACCCGCGACCTCCGCCGCACCGCCGCCCATGTCCGCCGCATCCGCTTCCGCGCCGCCGCCGATGCGATGATGCTCGACGAATCCACCCTCTCCAATCTCGATCTCGTCGCTTCCCGCGGCTCGTCCCGCTCCGATGCGCCCACCACTCTGCTGCAGGCGCTGGACTCCACCCGCACCGCCATGGGCTCGCGCCTCCTCCGCGACTGGCTCGTCCGCCCCCTCCAGAACCTGCCCGCCATCGTCGCCCGTCACGACGCCGTCGAATCCTTTTTGAACAACCGCCGCGACCTCGACACCCTCCGCGGCATTCTCGCCGAGGTCAAGGACCTCGAACGGCTCCTCTCCCGTCTGTCCTCCGGGTCCGGCAACGCCCGCGATGTCCGCGCCCTCGGCGCCTCCCTCGCCCGCCTCCCGGCGCTCAAGGACGCCCTGGCCGCCCCGTCCGCCGACCGCCTCCGCGAACTCGCCGGCGCCGTCGAACCGCAGGACGGCCTCGTCGCCCATATCGACCGCGCGCTCGTCGACGAGCCCCCCATGGCCATCAAGGAAGGCGGCGTCATCCGCAAGGGCTTCCATGCCGGACTCGACGAGCTGCGCTCCGCCGCCCACGACGGCAAGCAATGGATCGCCGAACTCCAGGCCCGCGAAATCGAACGCACCGGCATCAAGTCCCTCAAAATCCGCTTCAACAAGGTGTTCGGCTACTTCATCGAAGTCACCAAGTCCAACCTCGCCCAGGTCCCCGACGACTACATCCGCAAGCAGACCGTCGTCAACGGCGAGCGATTCATCACCCCCGAACTCAAGGAATGCGAGCACAAGATCCTCGGGGCCGAAGACAAATCCATCGCCCTTGAGTACGAGCTGTTCCTGGAACTGCGCGGGGAGGTCATCGCCCATACCGCCGCCATCCAGCAGACCGCCGCCGCCGTCGCGGAAATCGACGTGCTGGCCGCGTTCGCCGAACGCGCCCTGGCCTGCCGCTATGTCCGCCCCGCCATGACCGCCGACGGCGCCCTCTCCATCCGCGACGGCCGCCATCCCGTCGTCGAACTCCTGCCCGAATCCGGGCGCTTTGTTCCCAACGACACCCGGCTCGACACCGCCGACAACCAGCTCCTGATCATCACCGGCCCCAACATGGCCGGCAAGTCCACCTATATCCGCCAGGTCGCCCTGATCGTCATCATGGCCCAGATGGGCTGTTTTGTTCCCGCCGCCGAAGCCGAAATCGGCGTCGTGGACCGCGTGTTCACCCGCGTCGGCGCCGGCGACGACATCGCCCGCGGCCGCTCCACCTTCATGGTCGAGATGCAGGAAACCGCCAACATTCTCAACAACGCCACCCCCCGCTCCCTGATCGTTCTCGACGAGATCGGCCGCGGCACCTCCACCTTTGACGGCATCTCCATCGCCTGGTCCGTCGCCGAATACCTGCACAACCACGCCGAGGTCAAGGCCAAGACCCTCTTCGCCACCCACTACCACGAACTCACCGACATCGCCCTCACTCTCTCCGGCGTCAAGAACTACAACGTCCTCGTCAGCGAAAAGGACGACCGCATCGTCTTCCTGCGCAAGATCGTCCCCGGCGCCGCCGACAAGTCCTACGGCATCCAGGTCGCCCGCCTCGCCGGACTCCCCCTCGAAGTCGTCACCCGCGCCAAGGACATCCTCGCCAACCTCGAAGAGCAGGAACTCAGCGAGGCCGGCCAGCCCAAGCTCGCCCAGCCCCGCGCCCGCAAACCCAGGATCGCCGACACGGATCAGCTCTCCCTGTTCGACTCCTGATCTTCCGCCCCCTCACGCGCCCCTCGGAAGCCGGATCCGGCTTTCCTATTCCACCCGCAGATCCGGACGGTCGGCATCCCCTTCGTCCGTGACCCGCCATACCCGGCCGTCGCCCGTCCGCTGCACCATGATGTCCTGCGCCTTCCCCTCGACTATCCCGGCGATCCAGTCGGGATGATTGGACCATTTCTGGTTGTCCAGCTTCAGGCCCTCCGGCGCCGACAGCCGTTTCTGCTCCCGTCCGGTTCGGGCATCCACCAGCGCCAGCTGCCCATGCCCGTCCAGATTCACGGTCGCCAGCCGCCCGCCGGGCGACAGGCTGGCCGAGCAGCCCCGCGCCAGGTCCGTGGATTCCCCTGACGGCAGATCCACCCGGCGGACGCGCCAGCCCAGCGATTTGACCGTGCCCACCCAGAACCCGCCGGTATCCGCCACGTCCAGCTCATGGAAGGCGGCGCCGCTGTGCACCGTGGCGGATTGGCCATCCGCCAGCGAAACCGCCTTCACCGTCCGTCCTTCCGCCACCAGCACCTGCCGGCCGTCGGGATGAACCGCCAGCGTTCGCGGATCCTTCATCTCCGCCACCGTGACTTCCGCGCCGGACTCCAGGTCCAGCCGCAGAATCCGGTTTCCGCGCAGAAAGACAATGGACCGGCCGTCCGGCGCCCAGCGCGGCCAGGTTCCCTCGGACGCCAGCCGCCGGGGCTTTCCCTTCCCCAGCACGCGCAGAAAAATGCCGTCCGGGCGCTGATAAACCAACCGGGCCCCGGCCAGGCCGGGCGGCGTCTCCAGCGGCAGCGCCCCGGCGTCCCCCCGGCGCGCTTCCGACGATCCGCAGCCCGCCAGCGCCGCCGCCATCAGGCAGGCAAACCCCAATCGCTGAAATCCCGAATATCTCATCGTCTTTCCCCTCCCGGCATGATAGGTAGAGGCCCATGGTTGCCAATCACCGCCGCCTGAAGTCTTTTCTGTATATCGCAACCAGCCTGCTGCTGGCAATCGGCGTATTCAGCTGGCTGCTCGCGCACGTCACCTGGCGGCAGGTGGCCGATCTGATTCTGTCCATCCATCTTCCGCTTCTCGGACTGTTTTTCGTCCTCTCGATGGCCATGCAGATCGTGCGTACCCTGCGTTACCGCGTCGTGTTGAAGTCGGTCGGCCAAACCCCCGGCTTTTTCCGCCTGTTCCTGGTCGTGCTGGTCCGGGGACTGTGCGTGGATCTGCTCCCCGCCCGCACCGGCGAACTGGTCTATATCTATCTCCTCCGGGCCAAACTGGGCGTGGAACTGGGCGCGGCCACCGCCAGTTTCGCGCTGGCTTTTCTGTTCGATCTGACGGCCCTGGCCCCCCTGCTGGTCGCGGCCCTGCTTCTGGCCGGAACCGGAATCCCGTTCTCCCCCTGGGTGCTGGCGGCCGCCGGCGGCGGCCTGCTGCTGCTGGCCCTGCTGGCCCTCCGCCTCCTGCCCGCCGCGCTGCGCCTGGGCTTCCGGCTCTGCCCCCCCGGCCCCGGCCGAACCGCGCGTTTCCGCCGCTGGGCCCGCCACTTCCTGGCCGCCACCCATCGGCAGATCCGCCGCGCCCGCGCCCGGGGCATTGCCGCCCCCCTGTTCGGTCTCTCCCTCGGCGTGCGCCTGTTGAAATATTCCGCGCTCTATGTCCTGCTGCTCGCCATGCTCCGGCCGCAGGGCTACACCCTGGCCACCCTGCCGTTCCCCAAGGTGTTTCTCGGACTGTGCGCCGCCGAGATGGCCGCCAGCCTGCCCGTGTCCGGCATTGCCGGCTTCGGCGCCTACCAGGGCGCCTGGGCCGGCGTCTTCATGCTGCTGGGCTTCCCCGCGGACATGGCCAAGGCCACCAGCATTTCCCACCATGTGTTCACCCAGGCCTACGGCTACCTCATCGGCGGCGCCAGTGTGCTCGCCCTTCTCCTCCTCCCCTCCGTCCTCCCGGCCCGAACCGCCCGCCCCGATCCCCCATGACCATCCTCGTCATCCTGAGCCACCCCAGCCCCGGCAGTTTCAATCACGCCCTTGCCGAGACTGCCTGCAGCACCCTGCGCCAGGACGCTCATGTCGTCCTCTTCCACAACCTGGCCGCCGTGGGTTTCGCCCGCGGCTGCCGACAGGGCAAACGATCCGAATTGCATTGCCCCCCTGCGACGGTTAAATTGCCTCCATGAGCAGTCGGCAAATCCAGAACGCCGTGCACGCAGTTCTGCCAGGCATCATCGCCCAGGCGGCACCTCTGCGAGTGCTCCTGTTCGGTTCGGCGATTCGCGGCGGGAACAAACCCGTTCGCGATCTGGATTTTCTGGTGGTTGTCCCCGACCGCGAACATCCGGCGGCCGTTGCGGACCGCCTTAATCTGGGCGTCCGGCGCAAGCCCATGCCATGCGACTTTCTCGTCGCTACGCCTTCCATGCTTGCCAGACACCGTCACCGCCGCGATTCCGTATTCGCTTCCGCCTTGAAGGAAGGCCGCGAGATATATGCCCGCTAATGTGCCAGCCGAATGGCTCCGTGACGCAAGAGGAGATCTGGCGTTAGCCTCCATAACCAAGACACCGGCCATCCGCTATGCCCACCTGTGCTTCCATGCCCAGCAAGCTGCCGAAAAATCTCTTAAAGCCATCTTTTCGGCGCTTGACCAGGATATTCCCCGAACCCACGATCTGGCCTTCTTGATGGACAATCTTCCGGCAACCACGGTGGTTCCCCTGGCCATCATTACGCTTCCCACGTTGACCAAATTTGCTGTTCAATATCGGTATCCCGGTCAAGGAATCCCCGTAACCCGCCGGGATTGGCAAAAGGCGGTTGCTCTCGCTCGTGAAACCCTCTGTTGGGCAGAAAACACGCTTCCCCGCCTGCGGCGTACCAAACTGCATCCCTGATCGCGCTTGTTTTCCCCTCTTCCGCCCCGACCTTGTTCCCTTGGCGCCGACATGGTACAAAGCCATCCAACCCGCCAATCCCTATGAACCCGACGCTGAGCAAACTTGAATCCATGGCCATCCGCATCCCCGCCAGGGAATCCGCCCGGTTTTTCTACGGCGACAATGTCGAAGGCTACTTCGAAGGCTTCACCCATTCCACCGCCCGGGGCTCCGGCTACTGGCTCGACGGCCAGCCCCTGTTCCGCGACATCGCCGTTCACGATGGAACGCGGCGCCTGCCGCACGAAACCGCCCTCCGCGCCGATATCCTCCCCCACGCCATCCGCCATTTCCACCCCACCGCCGTTGACGAAATCTCCATCCTCCACCGCCGGCGCGCCGTCGCCGTTTGCATCCAGTCCCCCCGCCGCGCCCGAATCGGCGCCGAACTCCTGTTCGATGCCGGCGCCGGCGCTCCCCGCCTCGAAGCCCGCGGCACCGATTTTCTCGCCACCTTCCCCGGCCATGCCCTCAAGGCCGGCATCGCCGCCTCTCTCGGCGTCCGTCACGAACCTGCCGCGCCCCTCAACGGCCAGCCGTCCCTGGCCTTCCGGACGCGCTGCGCCGCCTGCCGCCTCGTCGTCTATCTTGCCTTCGATTCCTCTCCCGCCCGTGCGCTCGCCAAGGCCCGCCGCCTGCGCGACGAAAACGCCCTCGCCGCCCACGCCCGCGACATCGCCGGCCTCCTCTCCCGCAGCCAGATCGCCACCGGTGATGCCGAGTACGACCGCGCCGTCGCCTGGGCCAAGCTCTCCAGCGTCTTTCTCGTCACCGAGGAGTTCGGCAAGGGCATCTGGGCCGGCCTGCCGTGGTTCAAGCACAACTGGGGCCGCGACACCTTCATCGCCGTCCCCGGCACCCTCCTGGTCTCCGGCCTCTTTGACGACGCCCGCGACGTCATCCTCAACTTCCTGCGCTGGCAGGACACCGATCCCGCCTCGCCCACCTGCGGCCGCATTCCCAACCGCGTCTGCAGCGCCACCGACATCATCTACAACACCGCCGACGGCACGCCCTGGCTCATCCGCGAACTCTACGAATACCTCCAGACCACCGGCGACCTCTCCCTCGCCCGCCGGACCTATCCGCAGATCCGCCTCGCCCTCGACAGCGCCCTCGAGCGCGAAACCGATGCCGAAGGCTTCCTGACCCATGACGACGCCGACACCTGGATGGATGCCCGCATCGAAGGCAACCGGCCCTGGTCTCCCCGCGGCAACCGCGCCAACGACATCCAGGCGCTCTGGCACAACGCCCTGCTTGTCGGCGAACGCCTCGCCCGGTACGCCGGCGATCCCGGCTCCGCCCGGCGCTGGCGCGCCGCCGCCGACCGGCTGCGCGCGAATTTCACGCGGCGCTTCTGGAACCCGAAAACCCGCCGCCTCGCCGACCGCATCCATGCCGACAACCGCCGCGACGAAAAGGTGCGCCCCAACCAGCTCATGGTCCTCTCCATCCCCATGATCGAACCCCTGCTCGATGAGGAACAGGCCGACCTGGTCGTCGCCAACGCCGTCTCCGAACTGCTGTTCCCCCACGGCATCGCGTCCCTCAGCCCCCGCGACCCCTGGTTCCACCCGTACCACCACAACGACGCCTGGCACCACTTCGACGCCGCGTATCACAACGGAACCGTCTGGGGCTGGAACGCCGGTTTCACCGTCACCGCCCTCTGCCAGCGGCGTCAGACCGGACTCGCCGCCCGGCTCGCCGGCCACCTCGCCCGGCAGATTCTGGACCTCGGCTGCCGCGGATCCATGAGCGAACTGGTCGAAGCCATTCCGCGCCGCCGCGGCCGGCTCGTGCTCTCCGGCACCTGGGCCCAGGCCTGGAGCACCGCCGAGTTCTGCCGCAACGCCCACCAGGATTTCGCCGGCTTCCATCCCCGCCTCCTCGACGGCACCCTCCGCCTGAATCCCCACATCCCTTCCGGATGGAACGCACTCGATGCCCGGTTCCCCTTCGGAAAACACGCCGCCCTGCATCTGCGCTTCCGGCGCGACGGGAAAAACGCCCGGTTCACGTTCCGCATGGACGGCCATCCCGCCCCTCTTGAGTTGCAGTTTTCCGTCGAACTCGACAACCGCCGCTATGCCTTTGCCGCCCCTCTCGCGCCCGGACGACCCCGCACCCTTTCCATCCGGAACGGCCAGGCCATCCTCGGCGGAAAAACCCCCATCCCCGGCGAACGCCTCCCCCGCATCAAGCCCCTGCGCTTCGTCCGGCCGGTGCTGGATCAGCCGCCCCCCTGCCTGCAGCGGAAACACGCTCTTCAAACCCTCATCGAATCCGGCCGCGTCCGCTGACGCCCCTCCAGCGGCCTTGTATAGTTATTGCAATATGTATACAAAACGGATGCCACCGGGCATATCCCCGTTTCATTGACCTCCATCGGCGGCTGGAAGCCGCCGGTCCCTTGGGATTTGACGGGACGGGCGGCATCCTGTCGCCCCTTTTCATGAAAATGGGTTCTGGGTCAGTGAAACGGGGATGCGCCCCTTTCCCCCGCCGCCGGCGGCCGGGCTTGAACTCCGGGCCCGATTTGCTACCGTCAGTCCGCTCATGCACTCCGAACACAGCCAGTTGACGACCGACATTCTGATTGTCGGCGCGGGGCTGGCCGGGCTGGCCTGCGCCATTCGCCTGGCCCGCGCCGCCGCCGGCGAAAAACAGATCCTCCTGCTGGAAAAATCCGCCCATCCGGGCGGCCATCTGCTGTCCGGCGCCGTCCTGCGTCCGGAATCCCTGAAAACCATTCTGACCGATGACGAATATGCCGGCCTGCCCTTCGGACCCGCCGTCCGTCGCGAATCCTTCCATGCCCTGACGCCGCGGCACTCGTTCCGCCTGCCGTTTGTTCCGCCTAAAATGCGCATGAAGGGCCTGCCTCTGGTATCGGTCTCGGCCCTGGGCCGCGCGCTGGCGAAAATCGCCGAGGATCTCGGGGTGGAACTCATGACCGCCCAGACCGCCGATGCGCTGGTATGGGACGGCGACCGCGTCGCCGGCGTCCGCTGCGAAGACGACCGGATTCTGGCGCCGGTCACCGTGCTGGCCGAAGGACCCGCCGGCCTGCTGACCCGCGAGCTGCTCGCCCGCCGCCCGGAGATGCGAGGGATCAACGGCCCTTCGCATGCCCTCGGCTTCAAGGAACTGATCGAAATCCCGGCCCGCCCCGGCTCCTCGGGAACCGTGGCGCATACCTTCGGCTTTCCCCTCGGTCTGGGCCTCTACGGCGGCGGGTTCATCTATCATGTGGACGACGCGCATGCGGCCCTGGGCCTGGCCATCGCCCTGGACGGCGCCGATCCGGCCCCGCATCTGCACGAACTGTTCCGCACCTGGAAGCGGCATCCCCTGGTGCAGGAGCATATCGCCGGGGGCAAAACCATCGCCTATGGCGCGCGGCTCGTGCCGGAAGGCGGCTGGCATTCGCGCCTCCGCCTGCAGGCCCCCGGCGTTCTTCTGGCCGGCGACACCGCCGGTCTGGTGGATACCATGGAACTCAAGGGCCTTCACCTGGCCGTGGAATCCGGCCGCGCCGCCGCCGAGGCCATCCTGAACGGCACCCCGGTCCGCGACGACGCTATTCCGTCGCTGGAAGGCCTGCGCCGCACCCCGAACTACCGCGCCGCCTTCCGCGCCGGACTCCCCTTCGGCATGGCCGGCGCCGGCCTCGCCTGGCTCAGCGGCGGACGCATCCCCTGGGGACGCATTCCCCAGCGCGACGAACGCACCAGCCTCAAGCCGATCGGCACTCGCCCCCCCGTGACGGCGGCGCCCGACAACGGGCCGCTCGATCTCGGGCTGGACTCGGATCTGTTTCTGGCCCACCTCCGCAGCCGGGAAGGCGCCGAACACATCGAAATCAAGGATGCGGCGAAATGCCGCGAGTGTTTCGACCGGTACGGCGCGCCCTGCCTGCGCTTCTGTCCCGCCGGCGTCTATTCCGCCGCGGAGGGCCGCCCGGCCATCCAGGTCCGCGCCGACAACTGCATCCAGTGCCGCTGCTGCACGCTGAAATGCCCCTTCGACAACATCCTCTGGGAAACTCCGCGCCACGGCGTCGGGCCGGACTACCGGGAGATGTAGCCGCGTCTATTTCCGGGACCGGCGCGCCCCGCGATCGCGCACCACCACGGCATTCGTTCCGGGAGCCAGCGTCAGTTCCGGGTGCTTCCGGATGTAGTCCATCACCATCTGCCGCGTGGTGATGTCTCCATGCTGCAGCCGGGACTGGGGGCGGTTCACCACGCGCGTCAGTTCCGGAAAACGCCCCCCCCCGCCCGCCAGGTGATAGCTGTTGAAGGCCACCTTCAACCGCGTTTTGGGATGAATCACGCCGCCGTCCGCCGCGCGAAGGCCGCGGATGCGGCGTCCCGGCGGCGCGTCGGGATGCAGCTCGTACTGCAAGCCCCAGGCCCCGAAGTACCGGTCGGTCCCCAGATACGCCGTCGCCTCTTCCATGATCTCCCGGATTTCCGCCGTCGTCAGCCAGGCGCAGCCCGTCGTGTTTTCATAGGGCACCACCCGCCAGACATCCGCCACGCGGATGTCGCCCGCCGGAATGGATTGCGACGACAGCACCCCGTGCAGCACCACGTCCGCTCCGGTGGAATCCGCGATGGCCGCGCACAGCAGCTGCTGCACCGGACACAGCCCCGCCCCCGCCAGCGAACAGCTCAGGTCCCCGGCGGTGCGGCCGATCACCGTTCCCATCCACTCGTCGGCCGCCGCCAGGTCGCCGGCCACTTCCGCCGCCAGGTCCGGGTCTTCGGGGGTTTCCTCCCACACCGGCAGATAATCGAACGTCTTGTGCACGACCGCCCCCTCGACCGTATCGTACACCAGATCGATCCGCATCACCCCGCCGCCGCCCGACCCCGCCTGGGCGTAATCGGTCCGCCCGATGCGCGCGCCCGCCAGCACCCAGTGCAGATGTCCGCCCAGCACCACGTCGAACTCCGCAAAACGCCGGCAGATGGCATTGATCTCGTTGGCGTCGTCGTCGCGCGAAAGCAGCCCCTGGTGCACCAGCAGGATCAGGATGTGCGGGCGCTCGCGCCGGACCAGCGGCAGGACCTGCTCCAGCGCCCGCCGCGATTTCATGGTTTGCAGGCCGGCCTCTTCCAGGCCGCGGAACCAGTTGGGCAGGTTGGGCGTGGTCAGCCCGACAATGGCCACCTTGATCCCGTCCACCTCCCGGATGACATACGGCCGGATGCGCGAAAACCCCGCCGGCGCCCGGTCATCCGCCCGCAGATTCGCCGCCAGCGGCGGCGCCTGCATCTGCTCCAGCAGCCCCCCCAGCACCTCCACTCCCCAGTCGAATTCGTGGTTGCCAACCGCCCACGCGTCGTACCCCAGGGCGTTCATGGCCCGCGCCATGGCGCCCCCTTTCGACAAAAAGCTCTCCGCCGTGCCCTGGAACACATCCCCGCAGTCCACCAGCAGCGTGTTCGGATTCTTCGCGCGGATTCCCCGGATGATGGTGGCGCACTGGAGCAGGGATCCCTCGTTGTGGTCCACATAGGTCCCCGGCGTGCGGCGGATCGACCCATGCAGGTCCGTGGTGTTCAGGATCGTCACCGCCACCTGCCGCGCCGGGGCGGAGACCGCCGCCAGGGCCAGACTCAGCGCCCCCGCGGCCAGCCGTCCGTGCAGACGGCAAAAGCGGTGCGGGGGAGCGGTCCGGAGGTTCATCCCGCCGCGTCCAGGGCTTTTTCCGCCGGCGGGGCCGGCGCAACCTTCTCTTCGGCGTCCAGCGCGCTGGCATGGCCGCGGACCACGTCGTCCGTAATGACGTAGCGGCCCGCCTTTTTGCGCCGGGGCGCCTCGTACATCACGTCCAGCATCAGGTTTTCGAGCAGCGAGCGGAGTCCCCGCGCCCCGGTGTTGCGCCGCAGCGCCTCGCGGGCCAGTTCGCGCAGCGCCGCCGGCGTGAACTGCAGGTCCACGTCTTCCATCTTCAGCAGCTTCTGGTACTGGCGGATCATCGCGTTCTTCGGCTCGGTCAGAATGTGCACCAGGTCGTCTTCGGTCAGCGATTCCAGCACGGCCACCATCGGCAGGCGCCCGATGAATTCGGGAATCATGCCGAACTTGATCAGATCTTCCGGCTCCACCGGGGGCATCACGGGGTGCGCCGCGGAGGCGCGGGCGCGGTTCTCGTGCTCGAACCCGATCACCCCCTTGCCGATCCGGCGCTTGATGATGTCGTCCATGCCGACAAACGCCCCGCCGCAGATGAACAGGATGTTTTCGGTGTTGATCTGGATCATCTCCTGCTGGGGATGCTTGCGCCCGCCCTGCGGCGGCACGCTGGCCACGGTCCCCTCCAGGATCTTCAGCAGCCCCTGCTGGACGCCCTCGCCCGACACGTCGCGCGTGATGGACACGTTCTCCATCCGCCGCGCCACCTTGTCGATTTCGTCAATGTAGACAATGCCCAGCTCGG
>ERZ795048.1190-NODE-1190-length-24475-cov-5.983784_pt1 | contig 24475 bp, 23 predicted proteins | sample MGYA00375132_ERZ795048 | MGnify/ENA primary metagenome ERZ795048 (study PRJEB30177, sample SAMN05720225) | activated sludge metagenome | isolation source: Anaerobic digester | place: Hong Kong | collected 2014-12-17 ... | reverse complement strand
CCCATCCGCCTAAACCACCCCAAGCAGTATTATTTAAAGTATCGATGTACAAGCCATAATCGATCCAGGCATAATTGTCGGTTTCTTTTTTAAGGTCGGCTCCACGCCCGCCAAGGTATTCGTGGGTATATTCGCGTGCCGAAGTACCCAGTACTGCACCTACATTGTGATCGCCAATTTGCTTATTATAGGTAAAGTATCCTTCCCATTGCCATGTAAAATACATGTTGATTTGCTGGGTTGCAGTACTACGAACACCTGGAGCATTCATACTGTTTGTATAACCACGTCCCGACCATCCTCGGTTGTAGTTGTGCGACATGTCGATGTCGAAATTGGTCCGGAACTTAAGGCCTTCGAAGAAATCGATTTCGGCATAAACACCACCAAACAATTTATTAATAATGTCTTGGTCGCGGTCGTTGTACAACTGACGAATGGGGTTCTGAATTTCGTTCAATACATTTTGCGAAATACCGAAGTAACCGTTTTCGTCGAACAAAGTTGGATTGAGATACCATTCGGGTCCCCATGCTTTTTCCATGTTATTGCGGTCGCGATCGCTAAATTCGGAGATATCGTTGTAATAAACCGGTGTTGTTGGATCGAGAACAACAGCGTTGTTGGTTACCGAACCGAACACGTCGTTTTGGTGAATACCCTTTTTACGGCTATGAGTGTACGACACACGTGCGCCCAAGGTTAACCAATCGGTAGCTTTCGAATCGAGGTTGAATTTTGTAGCATAACGTGTAAAGTTGCTTTGTCCGCCACCAATTATACCATCTTGGTTAGTGTATGAAAGTGAGAAGTAGTACTTAGATTTATCGGTACCACCATCTACTCCAATTTTATGTTTTTGAACAGGAGCAGGATTAAAAATTTCGTCGAGCCAATTAGTGTTAACTTCCGAATCGGGATAAACTTCCATGGCTTTCTCCCAAGTAGTTTTTCCTGACAGGTCATCGTTAATCAAAGCGGTACGATAATAGTTCAGGTAACCTTCGGTATCGAGTGTTTTAAAATTGGAGGCTACACTTTGGATACCGTACGATGCATCGTACGAAAGGTTTGTTTTACCGCCGCGGCCCATTTTGGTAGTAATGAGCACAACGCCGTTACCACCCTCGGTACCGTAAATGGCTGCCGATGCAGCATCTTTAAGTATTTCAACCGATTCGATATCCTGAGGGTCGAGCCAATCGATCCCATCGGTACGCATACCATCGATTACATAAATTGGGCGAACCGAGTTATCGGAACCTACCCCACGGATAATGATGTTTTGCTCGGCACCCGGAGCACCCGAACTTTGCTGAACCAAAACACCGGCCGTTTTGCCTTGTAAAGCGTTTTCGATACGTGTTGAACGGGTTTTTTCAATATCCTCGGAACCCATTTTAGCAATAGCACCAGTTACCAAACTTTTTTTGGTAACACCGTATCCAACAACAACAACTTCGTCAACACCCATCATATCGGTTTCGAGTGCGATGTCGATAACTTGCCGGCCATTTAAAGCAATTTCCTGATTGCGCATGCCAACGTATGCAAATAATAAAGTTGCATCTGCATCATCGACTACCAGCGAGTACTTACCGTCGATATCGGTAATAGTACCTTTAGTTGTGCCTTTAATGGCAACGCTTACGCCAGGTAGCGTGCTGCCATCGTCGGCCGAAGTTACCGTACCGGTAACAGTGTTTTGTTGGGCATTTGCTATGCCATACAACACAATTAACAATAGTAATAACAGTCCTTTTTTCATTTTAAGTTATTTTAGGTAAACATTTTACGGATATTTTCGGATGCTAATAGGTTTGTTTGCCCTGAAAACCGATCCGTATGTATGAAAATTCTGACTGCAATTAATGAAAGTATTGCACCAAAGGCAAATAAAAGGCTTTTACAAAAACACTACATTTCACATTATTTAACACAACAAAAATACATCACAAAAATTGTATTTTATTGTTTTAATGTGCTTTACGAAATTATATTATTTACACGTCGAAGATTTTCATATTGCTCAAGCAGAGAATATTCTTAAATTGAAAGAATGTAGTCGATCAGGTTAGTCGATCGATCGATATTTAGTTTTTTTCGCAAGCGGTAACGGCTTATTTCAACCCCACGGGTACTAATATTCATAAGTGCCGCAATCTCTTTACTCGAGATGTTCATACGTAAATAGGCCGATAACTTTAACTCTTTAGGTGTTATGTCGGGGTGACGCTCGCGTATGCGTTTCAAAAAATCTTCGTGCACCTGTTCAAAATTGGTTTCAAAAATCGACCACGACTCATCGTTGTTGGTTTCTTTTTCAATTTTGCGAATAATCATTGCCAAACGGCTTTTGATAAGCTCTTCTTTTATTTCGGATTGAATTTTTTTGAGTTCGCCTTTAATTTTATTGAGATGTTTGTTTTTTTGAACAAGGTTAATTGCTGTATTTGCCAGTTCCTTGTCTTTGTGAATCATATCGGCCCTTAGTTTTTCGTTGCGTAACCTTATTATTTCTTTTTCGGCCTCAAGCGTTTCGTGTTTGAGCTTTTCCTCGCGTTCGAGATATTTCTTACGTTGAATTTCTTTTTCTTTTACTCGTGATTTTTCTACTCGTTTAATAAACAAAAATACCCAAAACCACACAAAAACCGAGAATAGGATAAAATACCCGATAATTGCTCCGGTGCTTTTATACCAGGGAGGCAAAATGGTAAAACTAAAAGGTTGGGCCAATACTTCAATATCGTAGTTATTTTTCACTTTTAAGTTAAAAGTATAGTCGCCATCGGGCAAGTTGGTATATTCTTTTATTGGGCTGGTTTGCCATTCCGACCAGTTCTCATCAAACCCGTTAAGTTGGTACGAGAACATTGTTTCGCTATTGCCCTCGTAAAACATTGCCGAAAAAGTAAAGCGTAACGAGTTATTTTTGTAATCGACACTTGGATTCACTTGGTATTGGTTGTTCAAATTGCTTACCAATGTGCCACTATAAAGTACCTTGCCCGAATTGAGCAAAGCAACAGAATTAAGTACTGCATTGAACTTACGCCTGTAATCAACAATAACCTTTGGGTTGTAATGGGCAAAGCCTTTTTCGAGGGCAATTAAAACATTTTCGTCGTCGATGGTATTGAAATGAAAAAAACTGCCAATAAACTTGCCTTTTAGTTTATTGAAAGGATATGCAACATTCGAATAAGTACCATCTTCGAGATACCTTAACACCCCTCCTTCGTTGTTTTGTGTTACATACCAAATATTGAGGTTTTCATCTTCTTGTAAATATTGAATATTTTTATTTTGAAACTGGTTATTGTAATATACCGACTTGAAAAAATTATTTATTGCCGGATTGTGCTGATAAATACCATCGCTAGTAGTTAAGATGATATTACCATTGTTTAATTTTTTTATTTTATTGAGATAGTTTGATGGTAACCCGTCGTCGATAGTATATTTCTTAACCAACTCGAGACTATCGAGGGAAGCATTTAAACGAAACAATGAAACACCGTTAAAAGCATGGCTTACCCAGATATGTTTGTCGTGAACGATTGCAATTTCCTGACACGAAAAATCAACTCCTTTTATGTTGTTTAGATGCACCATAGTGCCATTTTCGAACTTACAAAGCTCCATTCCGTTGTAAGTACCTTCGATATATAAATCGGGGTGACCAATAAGTTGGTTATAAGCCCAACACCCCGGAATACTGCTGATCAGAACTGCCGAGTCAGCCTCAACCAAAAAGCTTCCATTGTTGTGCCCGCAAAACAATTTGCCGTTAATTTCTTGCAAGCTCCATACCTGTCCCGATGTATTTTCAACCATTTTAAAACTTGAAGCATCGAGCAGTGGATCAAAAAGCTCGTTGATGGGGCTACAAAAAAGGCCTTGGTTTGTGCCTAAATATAACCAGTTGTTGAACGCAATTGATGTATAGCCGGTACCAAAGTCGAAAAAATCTTGTAACAAGGTGATTGCCGAATTTATTTCAACATAGTCTATCCCATTATCGAGGCCAAGCCACAAGTTACCGTCAATATCGAGGGTCATGCTTAATATGGTATTGTTCTGCAATCCTTTCTCGCGGTTAACCATTTGAACAAGCTCTCCCCTTTTATTACAAATGAGCAAGCCGTTTTGAATGGTTCCAAAAGCAAAATATTCATCATCGATTACGAGGCTGGAATATATCTGATATCTTCTTAACAGCTGATTAACGGGCGTTTCCCAAGCTTTTACTTCAACTCCATTGTAATGAAACAACCCCTTCGAAGCAGTACCAATCAATACTTCGTCGTTATTTAAAGGCAAAACAGCCCAAACCTCTATATTGGCAAAAAACTCGCCACCGGGTAACTTACGTAAATAGCCATTGCGATATTCCATTAACCCGTTTTCGCGATCGAAAACATAAAGCACACCATTAACGTAATATGAGAAGTGAAAAATCGAACGCGGCCTAACATATTCTATCGTTTCGTTATTATAAAAGAATAGTCCTTCAAAAGCCTGAAAAACAATCCCCCATGGGCCTTCGTATATTTTCCAAACATCGCCAATATCGCCAAAGGTTTTATCAAGCAGCGGCAGTAACGAAACAAAAATTAAATTTCCGACTGAGTCGTTGGTATAATAACCAAAATCGTTATAAGCACCCACATACAAACGTTGATCGCTTTCGGAGAAGTAAACCGAACGGACATTCGAGCCGTTTGGAATACCGAAAAGATTCCAATATTGCCCATCGAAGCGCAAAAGACCTTGATTATTGCCAAAGTACATAACACCATTACTGCCCTGTGTTGCCGACCAGTTTTGTGTGCCGGCGCTGTATTGGTTTCGGGTGAAATTTTGTACCACTGGGGCCCCTACATTTTTAACTGTAGCATATAATATTGTGCTGTAATTCAGCATTATTGCTAAAAATGCCAATTTAAATACCAGACTGATGCGATGAGTAATGCACATTTTTTTGATGTATTATTTTTGCGCTTTGAAAATGCATGTAAATGTGCTTCAAGATAGGAAAAAACCCATAAAAACAAACAACATACCGACGATTATCTGCAACCTGCCTATTTCAGAACCTATGTTCAAAAAAGTAAAAACATAAATAATTATCTTCGCTCCAATTCAAATCAAAAATAGAACAATGAGATCACACGAAATTGACTACAAAATTATTGGACACGATGTACAACTGGTTGAGGTAGAACTCGACCCGGGCGAAACTGTTATTGCCGAAGCAGGAACAATGTTATATATGGAACCAGGTATTGACTTTCAGACCAAAATGGGCGACGGATCAAACCCTGGCGAAGGACTTTTTGGCAAACTACTTAAAGGTGCAGGACGCATGCTTACAGGTGAATCGCTTTTCCTTACTCACTTTACCAACCGAGGCTATGGTGGTAAAAGCCATGTAGCATTTGCAGGCCCCTATCCAGGAACAATAATCCCAATCGATTTGCAACGTTACGGTAATTCGGTAATTGTGCAACGCGATGCTTTTTTGTGTGCTGCAATGGGAACAAGTGTTTCGATTGCTTTGAACAGGCGACTTGGAGCCGGCTTTTTTGGTGGCGAAGGGTTCATCTTACAAAGGCTCGAAGGCGACGGCATGGCTTTTATTCACGCAGGTGGAAGTGTAATTGAACGCGAACTAAACGGAGAAACAATAAGGGTTGATACCGGGTGCGTGGTTGGTTATACAGCAGGCATTAATTTCGACATTCAACAAGCCGGCAACCTAAAATCGATGATATTTGGCGGCGAGGGCATTTTTTTGGCAACACTTAGCGGTTATGGCAAAATTTGGATTCAATCGATGCCTATTAGTAAATTGGTGCGTGAACTTAGCCGTGGCGGAGGCAACCAACGCAAAGAAACCGGAGGCTTGTTGAACCAGTTTTTACAAGACTAAGTGCTTAACATTAAAATGATCGATATTTAACACCGATTAATTTTGATAACATTACGATAAAGCATATATAAAGTAGCACTAATATTTAGTTAATATATAGCACCTATTTTTGCGTTATCAATATAATCAACAGAAAATGAGAACAATTGTTATTGCATTAATAGGTTTGTTAGTTTGTGGGACTCTTACAGCTAAAAACAATCAGGAAAAAGAAATAGAGCAACCAATAATTATGCAAACAAGCATTCTGAGCGGTAAGGTATGTGATAAAACTACCGGCGAAGAACTTGTAGGCGTTGCTTTAAAAATTGAAGGTACAGAACAACTGATATATTCCGATTTTGAAGGTAATTTCAAATTTGTTGATGTTATGCCAGGAAACTACAAACTTGTTATTGAAATGATTTCGTATAACGAAGTTGAAACAGCTCCAATACTTGTTCAAACCAACGAAGTTCACGAACTGAACATTGGTTTGGAACAAAAAAAGTAAAACCTCGCAGGATTACCAGATATATTTTCTCAACTCATGGGGCTGTTTCGAGAGCTTGGGATGGCCCCTTTTTTTATTTTTTATAGTTATTTAATTGTAACAGGCGCTCAAGGGCGTCGTTTTTTTTATATTCGTGGCAATTATGGCACGAAAAAAAATTACAATAGTACCAGTTGAGTTGATTGAACTCGAAGATCAAAACTTCCATATTTTGCTTAATAGCCAATTGTCGGGCAATAACTGGGGCAAATGGGTAATCGACACCGGCGCATCGAAAACTGTTTTCGATATCAACTTAAAAAATCACTTTAAAGTAGTTGAAATGAACAACACCGAAATTCAATCGGCCGGAATTGGTGAGGGAAATATTGAAACTCAGGTGGGGATGCTTCATTCGATTAACATTGGCGCTTTGCACTTGATCGACGAGCCTGTTGCTCTGATCAACCTTAAGTTTATTAACGAACTATACAGCAAATTTTCCGACGAACAAATTGTAGGCCTAATTGGCAGCGACTTTTTAGTAAAGTACCAAGCAATAATCAACTATAAGAAAAAAGAATTGAAACTTTATTACTAAAATTTAAAAAATGAATTTCCGCAATTTCTTTAAGTTTATGGTGCTAATTTTAGGCATTTTGTTTGCCAACCTGCTCACCATTTGGATTGATAATTACATGCTTTCGTACCGGTGGCAATATGCTCCGCACATTTTTACTTGGATAGGCATGGCCGTCGTTTTACTTATATACTATCCGCTTTTTAAATACCTCGATAAATGGGCAACAAAAATCAGCGACAAATTTTTGAAAGCCGGGAAAAAACTTGGAGGACGTAAACTGGGTTCATTTCTTGCTTTTTTGCTGGGTTTATGCCTACTTTACCTGCTTTACGGTTTTCAATGGTTTAAAACAAACGTTTTTGTTTCGATGGTTGAAGCTATTACTGATCGGTTTTTTTAAAGAATATAAGTATACTAACTTTCAATAAAAACCTTAAAAATGAAAGCAAAAACAACATTACTTCTTTTGGGATTACTGTTATTCACAAACACCTGGGGACAAAATGTAGTACTTGAGCTTTACCCTAAAGGTGAAATCCCCAATTCGGAACCAAGTGCCGAAATTGAGATTCGCGATAGTACCGATATTGTTCGCATTGCCAATGTTCAGGTTCCCGATATTGCTGTTTTTCTGCCATCACGAAAATATGCAACAGGTCAAGCTGTTGTTATATGCCCTGGCGGAGGTTATCACCGTTTGGCCTACGATTACGAAGGCGAAGATGTAGCAAAATTTTTCAACGCAAAAGGAATTGCTGCTATTGTTTTAAAATACCGTTTACCCATAAGCAGCAATTTAACCGAAGCGCATATCATTCCATTAACAGATGCCCAACGTGCCATGCGACTGGTAAGGTTTAATGCCGAAAAATGGAACATTGACCCGAATAAAGTTGGAATTATGGGTTTCTCGGCCGGCGGGCATTTGGCATCATCGTTAAGCACACATTTCGACTATGGAAACCCCGAGGCTGTCGACCCTGTTGATCGTCTCTCGTGCCGCCCCGATTTTTCGCTGCTCATTTACCCGGTAATCACTTTTACAGGCGATTTTCAACATCAAGGCTCACGCAAAGCTTTAGTGGGCGAAAATGCCCAGTTGATGGAATATTTTTCGAGCGAAAAACAAGTAACAGCACAAACACCTCCGGCTATACTTATCCATTCGAGCGACGATAAAGCAGTTCCGGTTAAAAATTCAATTGTTTACTATGAGGCTTTGATTGAGAAAGGCATAAAAGCCGAAATGCACATTTACACTTATGGCGGACATGGCTACGGCTTAGCCATAGGTAAAGGCCATCTGGCGGGATGGCCTGAACGGGTTTTTGATTTTATTAAAATGTTAAACGAACAGTAATATTTGAGCCGTTTATGGAGCAACCATTACCGGGGGTAGATATACAGGGTTACCATACTGATAAAATTCGACCTTGCCATTTAAACTACTGATTGTAATCTGGTTTCCACCTTTATTAATATTGCCCTCAATCAAACTATATTTGTTCTTTTTCGAAGTTTTAGCTGCAAAGTTCTTCTTTGTGAAAGTTTGATCGTTGTTTGTAATTGTAGCTTTTCGGAATGGAAAGTTTGTTTTTATTTCGCCCTTACCCGATTTTAAAACAACATGTGCATTTGCCGAATATTCAAAATTCACTAAAACATCGCCCTCCACCACGGTAATGGCCGAAGGCATTTCCTTATTAAACCGCTCAAACGATGCATTACACTTTCCCATATAAACCGAAGCAAGCAATGGCCCCCTAATGTTGGTTAACATTAGGTTCGAAGCAAAAACATTGATATCGATTTCGCTCTTCATTCCTTTAACTAACAAATCGGTTATTAATGATTTATTTGTATTTGAATTAGTTACCGATGCAAATTTATTTTTAACAACAACATTTGCATTTTTTGGTATTTGAATTTTATAACTATTGAATTGAGCCTGTTCGCTTGAAACAACAATCTTTAAAACATCATCATATACACTTATATTTAAGCCAAGCTGTGTATTATCGGTTTTGTATTCAGCCGGTTGATGATTCTTAATGCCACTACGAATTTCATTTTCACCAACTAGTTTAACAGTTATCTGTTTGCTATTTCTTCCGTCGATTTTAAGCTCACCATAAATATCGTGTATTTCAACTAGTTTAATGTTTGGAATATCCATCTCAAAAACTTGTGCTTTCAAAATAGATGAAATAATCATTAGTCCTAAAATTAGTTGTATTGCTTTCATTTTACTATTTTTTAAAGGTTCAACAATTAATTTACAAAAGGGTGCTCAATCCATTGTTAGCATGCTGCTTCACAATACTATTGGTACCATCTTGTTCTATTAATATTTTCAAATTTTGCACGGCTTGTCTTTCGTGGTTTTTCACCAAAAAATCAATCAATGCAATTTGCACCAAAGGTTCGCTCTGGGTTTTCAACGATTCGATCAATAATGCATTCACTTCGTTATAATGCTTGTTCTTGAACAATGCATTTGCTGCAGCTAAACGAACATTAACATTTTCGTCGTTATTTAGTATATTACCAAGTACTTGTATAAATTCGGGATTAAGGCTCAACCCTTCTTCAACATAGCTGATGGCTTTTAACTTTATGCTCGAAGTTGGAATATTTAATACCGATGAGGTATAAGAATGTTTAATACTTAGAATCTCGTTTTCGAGTTTCGAAATTTTTCCTTTTTGTGCTATAAAATAACCGAAAAACGAACCGGCAATTAATAACAAAATACTTGCGGCTAAATTAAAAATAGATCGATTTAGCTTAAGGGTTATTGATATCCGTTTCATCTTACTTTTCTCATTCTCGAGTTTATTTAAAAATGATTCACGTAATTCATTGGTTTCATTTATAAAATGAATTTGATCCAACTTTGAGTTGATTTCCTTAAGTTGATTGAACTCATTTTTACAAGCAACACAGCTTTTCAGATGGTTTTCAAATTCGATTAGCTCGTTTTTAGATAATCGGTTATGATCATCGATGTAATCAATCATTCTGTTTTTTATCTCGTTGCAATTCATAGCAATTTTTATTTTACTGATTCAAAATATATTTCACGTAATATCATTAAAGCCCTGTAAAGCTTATTTTTAATCGAAGCCTCGGTGGTTTGGTACATCTCTGCAATATCGGAATACTTAAACCTCGAAAAACGACTCAAAATAATTAGTTCCCTATATTCTTCGGGCAGTTTAGAGATAGCAGAAAACAAAGTTTCATCATCGTTAGCTGCACAAACATTAAAAGCCTCATCTTCAATATTGTATTCAGATGATATTTCAACATTTATTCTACTTTTGCTTATTGTTGAATAGTAGGTGTTTAACAGGTTCTTGGCAATCTTAAAGAGCCAAAACTTGAACGATGTTCCATTTTTAAATGAACGTGCATACTTCAAAACTTTAATGAACACATCTTGCGTAAGGTCCTTGCTATCGTCTAAGTTTCGGGTACTTCGGTAAAAATAATTGAGCAATTGTTTGTGGTATCGTTCAAACAGTTCAGTTGAGTAATCCAATTTACCTGAAGCAATCTCACTTACTAAATATTCGTCAGTTTTATTTTTCACTTTTAAGGTCTTTATTTAGAATACCAATCAGGTTCAAAAAAGTCTCGCAGAATTTTTTGATAAATTACAAAATAAATAGGCTGCTAGCATAAGCATTAAAATGTTTTGCATTTTTTTAACGCTCACATCATGCTAAACAACAGGATTTAGTTAACTCAAATTACTACTTTTGTGAACTCAATTTTTTAGGAATAGAATATTATGCAATCGAAAAAAAGTATTATTGGCATAGGAAATGCCTTGATGGACATTGTAGTTAAACTACCCAACAACGATGTTTTAACAAACAACAAGCTGCCCAAAGGCAGTATGATATTAGTCGACTCAGCTACTTCAGACCATATAAACTCACAAACAGCCAATCTTGAGCGCAATTTGGTGCCCGGAGGTTCGGTAGCCAACACCATTGATGGTTTGGCAAATTTGGGTGTCGAAACGGCCTTTATTGGAAAAGTAGGCAACGACAAACTTGGGCAAAATTACAGCGACGGTTTGGAAGCTGTTGGTGTAAAGCCTCAGTTGTTTAAATCGGAAACTCCTACCGGTGTGGCCATGGCATTGGTTACACCCGACTCGGAACGAACTTTTGCAACTTATTTAGGCGCTGCTGTTGAACTTAGCCCCGACGATATCACCATCGACCTTTTTAGGGGTTACGATTATGCTTACGTTGAAGGTTATTTGGTGCAAAACCACGAATTAGTGCGTAAAGCTGTTGAAATGGCCCGCAAAGCAGGTTTAACCACTGCGCTCGACCTGGCCAGCTATAATGTAGTTGAAGAAAACCGCGAGTTTTTGAAAGAAATCATCAAAGAACATGTCGATATCATTTTTGCCAACGAAGACGAAGCACGTGCTTTTACCGGCCTCGAAGCCCAAGATGCGGTTCACGCTTTGCTTGAATATTGCGATATTGCCGTGGTAAAAACAGGTAAAAACGGTTCGCTGATATGTAATGTCGATGACGAATTTTGCATTGGTGTTTTTGGCGAAACATGCATCGATACCACCGGAGCAGGCGATCTTTATGCCGCAGGGTTTTTATATGGCTTAACCTGCAATTACGACTTGGGCACCTGCGGACGTATTGCCTCTGTTGTTGCCGGAAATGTGATAAAAATTTACGGAGCGCGCATGGACAATAACATGTGGAAAGAAATTAAAGCCGAAATTGACAGAATGATGGCTTAATAAAAAATTTTTTAGAGGAATGAATTCTGTAATTATTGGAAATACAACAGGATACATTCCTCTAAATTATTTTGAAACACAATTTTCAATATAACCTATCGAACATCGTATTAAAAAACAATTTCAAAAACCACCTTTAACGTTCATTTCGAGCGTATAAACCGAATTCATTGCTGTTATAAACAATGTACTATTATTGGCTCCACCGAAAGTAACATTGGCTGTCCACGGCTGATCGATGGCTATGTGCTCAATTTGTTCGCCTTTGTTGTTAAAAACGAACACACCGTTATTGGTTAAATAAACATTACCGCGTTCATCGAGAGTCATACCATCGGATCCCATTTCGCAAAAAAGTGTTTTGTTAGCAAGTGTTCCGTCGGGATTAATTGTATAGCGGTAAGTTTTGCTGTCGCCAATATCGGCCACATAAAGGGTTTTTCCGTCGCGAGTTCCGATTATGCCATTGGGTTTAACAACTTGATCTTCAATTAAAATGGCTTTACTCCTGTCGGGTAATATATAGTAAACACATTCTTTTTCAAGCTCTTTACTTGCATCAACCCAATAATCGCGCTTGTAGTAAGGGTCGGTAAAATAGATACCACCATTAGGAGCTACCCATAAATCGTTGGGGCCATTCAGTTTAAAACCATCGAAATTTTCGACCAATACTTCTACCTCTTGTGTTTCAATGTCGATTGACCACAGTTGATTGTTTTCATCGGCACAGGCAAGCAATTTTCCATTTAAATCGAAATACAAACCATTTGAACGTCCACAATTTTCCATAAATACTTCAATCTGATCATTGGTATTCCATTTCAATATCCGATTGTTGGGCTGATCGGTAAAATACACGTTACCGGCCTTGTCGGCAGCAGGACCTTCAGTAAAAACAAAATCGCTCGAAACCGATTTAAGCTGTGCATCGGTTTTAATTACCGATAAATCCTTCGGTTCACAGGCCACAATTAAAACACCAATACAAAAAAGTAGCAAGCTCCATTTCATAATTTTATTGTTCATTTTACACTATTTTTGTTAGCCAAGATAGAAAAAAAACCAATTGCTTAAAAGATTTAATATATTTGAGCATTAATTCCTTAGCCACCAAAAGGATAATGAAAACAAAAATATTTTGGCTAAACCTTATTTTTGTTCTTTGCAGCATAAGTATTAGTGCTGCACAATCAGATTTCGACCCTCAAAAGGTTGAGGAAATTCCTGTTAGTGAAGTTTTAGCCCTTATCGACTTTTACAACGAAACCGGCGGTCCTCAATGGAAGACCAGCACCAACTGGTTAAAAAACAATCTGCCTTCAACCTGGCATGGCGTATCGGTGCAATTTGGCCATGTGGTTGAGCTGGTACTGCCCGACAATAATCTATGTGGCGAACTACCCAAAAGCATTAAACGTTTCAAAAAACTTGAGCTGCTTTACCTATTCGAAAATAAACTGGGCGGAACTTTGCCAGATGAACTATACGAATTAACCGCTATTCAACGCATTAACCTGTGGAACAATCAATTCAATGGAGAAATTAGCTCGCGACTGGGCAATTTGATTCATCTAAAAGAGCTAATTATATCGCAGAACACATTCAGCGGTAACTTACCCGATGTATTTAACCAACTTGAAAACCTTGAGGGTTTTGCGGCTAAAGAAAATAACTTTGGGGGTACTTTACCCACAACATTATTCACGTTAAAAAGACTCAAATGTATTTCATTGTCGAACAATCATTTCAGCGGTTTATTACCGGCAACATTTACACAAGCCGAAAACTTACAAATTATAATACTCAACAACAACCAATTAACCGGCGAACTGCCATCGAGCATTAACCTGCTATGCAAACTCGAATACCTCGATGTGAGCAATAATTTCTTTGAAGGGCAGTTACCCGATCAACTATTAATGCTCCCTAACCTCGAAACGCTTAATGTTTCGATCAATCGTTTTAGCGGTTCTGTTCCACATCAACTATATAAAAAAGAAAGCTTAAAAAGACTCATTACTTTCGGCAACCGTTTTATAAGCGAATCAGTTGTAGATCAACTCAACAAGCAAAGCGAAGAAAAATAAAATAGCTGTTTGGAAATTTACAAATAGGCACTACTTTTACGGCCAATAACAAAATCCGCGCTTTTTTTGAAATATTATTAAGAAGTGGCAAGAGAACGGGCTCAACGACCCACTGGCAACCTCAGCTATGAAAGGTGCCAATACCCGACCGTTTAGCGGGATAATAATGAATTGAATATGCAAATTGAAAAATCGTATCACGAGATTAATGAGAAAATCCGCAAAGGCGAAGCAGTAGTGCTAACTGCCGAAGAAGTTGCACGCATGGCTGAAACCGCCTCGCCCGAGGAAATCGCCCAAAAGGTTGATGTAGTTACCACTGCTACCTTTGGAGCCATGTGCTCAAGTGGGGCATTCATCAATTTTGGCCATGCCAACCCGCCCATCCGCATGGAAAAAATAAGGTTGAACGGAGTGCCTGCTTACGAAGGACTTGCCGCTGTTGATACCTATATTGGCGCAACAGCCTCAAGTTCAAAAAACCCCCAATATGGCGGCGCACACGTTATTCAGGATTTAATTGAAGGTAAAGATATTGTGCTCGAAGCTTGGGCAAAGGGAACCGATTGCTACCCTCGAAAGCACATCAAAACCATTATAAACAAGAACACTGTTAACGAAATGTTCTTGTTTAACCCGCGCAACGCATACCAAAACTACAACGTGGCGGTTAACACTACCCGCAACACCAAATACACCTACATGGGCACCTTATTGCCAAACATGCGCAATGCCACGTATTCAACATCGGGCGAGCTGAGCCCCTTGCTCAACGACCCCGAAATGAAAACCATAGGCATTGGAACCCGCATTTTTATTGGCGGTACAACCGGCTATGTGGCTTGGCCCGGAACCCAATTTCATACTACCCGACCCAAAGATGAAAACGGTGTGCCTGTTACCAACGCGGCTACCTTGGCCGTAATTGGTAATTTAAAAGAAATGAGCAGCGAGTTTTTAAGGGCCGCTTATTACGAAAAATACGGGGTAAGCATGTTTGTAGGCATAGGCATTCCTATTCCAATACTGAATGCCGAAATGGCCCGAAGGGTATCGATCAACAACCGCGACATAAAAACATCGGTGCTCGATTACGGCAGCCCTGGCAATCCAAAACTTGGCGAGGTTACCTACGAACAGTTGCGCTCGGGAACCATTGAGGTGAATGGTCAAACAGTTCGTACAGCACCTGTTGCAAGCTTGAACAAAGCCCGCCAAATTGCCGAGATACTTAAAAAACAAATACAAGATGGCAGTTTTATGCTGCAAGAGCCGGTGCAAATGTTTCCAAATAATACATCGCTCAAAGGTTTAAAAGAAGTTGGATTTAATAATAAAGGAGGTGAACAATGAAAATTGTAAAACGCAGGTACGTATTAAAATTTCCTCCACAAAGTGGCGATAAACCATTAAGTTCGGTATTGGTTCGCGATTACGATATCAACATCAACATTTTAAAAGCCGAAGTGATACCCGGTAAAAGGGGCAATCTTTTGTTGGAATTGATTGGTCGTAAATCGAACATCGACAAAGGAATAGCCTACCTTAAAACTCACGATGTAGAATGTTCGCCGCTCGATAAAAAAATTAAACTCGATATTGGTAAATGTATCAATTGTGGCAACTGTACCGCGGTTTGTTTTGCCGGTGCGCTCACCATGCACCCCGAAACCTGGGAGTTGCAGTTCAACAAGGCCGAATGCATTGTATGTGAGCTTTGTGTAAAAGCCTGCCCTTTGAACTTGTTTACCATCGACTTTCACAATGGAGATTAAGCCATGCCTTTTGAACCGCGTTTTTATCGCGAACGAATGGGTGCAATCCGCTTTTCATCGTTCGAAATAAACTACAAAGATTCAAACCTTTGGATCGGCATCGACAAAAAATCGTACACCGACCAAATGGCTTCGTTTGCCTTAAACAAGCTCATTGAAATAAGGCACGAGCTTGAACAATACATCGAACATAAGCCCAAATTTGCTTCATCGCTAAAAGCTTTGACGGTTGATAACAATGCGCCCGAATTTATACAGCAAATGTACCTTGCAGCACAAAAAGCACAAACCGGCCCCATGGCTGCTGTGGCAGGTGTTTTTTCCGAAATATTGGGCAAAGCACTCCAAAACCAATTCAACATTGATGAAATAGTGGTTGAAAATGGCGGCGATATTTATCTTTCACTTAAGAACGATTTACTGTTATCGGTGTATGCCGGAAAATCGCCCTTGTCGGGTAAAATTGGCATTCAAATTAAAGCCGATGATACACCCTTGGGTGTTTGTACTTCGGCGGGTACTGTTGGGCCTTCAACCAGCTTTGGTAAAGCTGACGCAGTAGTTGTGGCCTGTCTCAGTACCGCCTTGGCCGATGCTTTCGCCACTTCAATTGGCAACCATGTTAAAACCGCTGCCGATATCGAGACCCAGCTCAAAACCATCGACCTTCAACCCGAAATTTTGTCGCTTTTGATTATTGCTGAGAATAAAGTGGGGATTAAAGGCAAATTTGAGCTGAAGCCGATCAAATAATTTTCGAATCGTCCAAAAATGCTTCAAAATATTAATCATATCCCATGTGGGAATTATTGATTGATCTTCGTATTTTAGCAAAAGCTGAAATGAATCTATAATAAAAATAAATTACAGAATGAAAAAAACTTCTCAATTAACAGTAAAGGAAACTTCTATTCGAACAATAAAAGTGAACGGCACTGATTACATAAGTATTACCGATATAGCAAAACAAAAAAATGCCATTGAGCCTAAGGATGTTGTAAAAAATTGGATGCGTCTCAAAAATACTTTGGAGTATTTGGGGCTTTGGGAGCAGTTAAACAATGCATCATTTAAAGGGGTCGAATTCGACCCCCTTTTAAAAGATGCAGGTAGTAATGCCTTTACGATGAGTCCATCGAGATGGGTTGGACTTACCGGAGCTATAGGAATCTTAACAAAGAATGGCGCAGGAGGAGGCACCTACGCCCAACGAGATATTGCTTTTAAATTTGCCAGCTGGGTTTCGGTTGAGTTCGAGTTATATTTAATCAAAGAATTCCAACGTCTTAAAGAAGACGAGCAAAAGCAACTAGGTTGGTCAGCAAAACGAGAATTGGCAAAACTTAATTATCACATTCATACTGATGCAATTAAACGCAATCTCATACCCGGTGAATTATCAGCACAGCAAATGTCAATTATTTATGCTTCGGAAGCCGATGTGCTAAACATGGCCATGTTTGGTAAAACTGCCAAGCAATGGCGTGAAGAGAATCCAACCCTAAATGGCAATATTCGTGATTATGCAACGATTAACGAATTAATTTGTTTATCGAATATGGAGAACCTAAATGCCGTTTTAATAAATGAAAACATTCCACAACAAGAGCGACTAAAAAAGCTTAACCACATTGCAATACAACAAATGATTGTTTTACAAGAAGTGGAAAGTCGGAAAGTTTTGAAATAATCATTTTGAAAGGATAGCATTTTTTGGGGATTTTTGAACAAGGATGCAGGATTGGCAAAAAATGGCAGATATTATAAAACGTAATAACTATAAAATTAACAAACACCAAAAAATATCAATACGCTTTTTCGACGACCGCGAAGTGCGGGCATTGTGGGATGAGCAAAACGCCAAGTGGTGGTTTTCGGTGTTGGATATAATAGCTGTTTTAAATAATCAAAACGACTACAATAAAACTCGAAACTACTGGAAATACCTTAAAGCCAAACTAAAAAAAGAGAATAGTGAAGTGGTTAGTGCCACTACCCAGTTGAAACTCCTAGCTCCTGATGGAAAAAAGAGACTTTCTGATATGCTCGATTATAATGGTATTATTAAATTGGGCAGGCAGTTTCCAAGCAAAAATGCAAACCGTTTTATCGAGTGGTTTATCAATAGTGATGAAAGCATCGACGGTAAAAGTAAGTCAAAAGCTTATGCCCTGTTTGAGAGTAGTTTGATTGACGAAATTGAGGTTGGTACAACCAAAAGCCTACAGCAGATACACGCTTATCTGTTTGGTGGTTTGTACGATTTTGCCGGGCAGATAAGGCAGAAAAACATATCGAAAGGCGGTTTCCAGTTTGCTGTATCGCAATTCCTTGGCAACACGCTAAAGCAAATTGAAGAAATGCCCGAAAATACTTTCGACCAGATTGTTGACAAATACGTGGAGATGAACATTGCCCATCCGTTTATGGAAGGTAATGGCCGTTGTACACGAATATGGGTTGACTTGATTTTCAAAAAAAGATTGAAAAAATGTGTTGACTGGAGTAAAATTGGCAAAACAGACTATATGAACGCCATGATATTGAGCGCTACAAACAGCAGCCCCCTAAAAGTTTTAATAAAAAACGCACTAACCGACCAGATTGATAGCCGCGAAATGTACCTCAAAGGAATTGATTATTCTTATTATTATGAGGAAGATTAATGTCAATTACTTCTTGTAAAAAATAAAGAATACTGCCAACACCAAAAGTACAAAAGCCACAAAATGGTTCCACCTGAAGGTTTCGTTCTTGAAAGCAAACAGGGTGAAAATCATGAATATGGTTAAGGTGATCACCTCCTGTATCACTTTCAGTTGAATTAAGGAGAACGGGCCTCCGTTTTCGCGGAAACCGATGCGGTTGGCGGGCACTTGTAGTACATATTCAAACAAGGCAATTCCCCAACTGATGAGGATCACTAAAATGAGCGGCAAAGCCGAAAACCATTTGAACTCTTTAAACTTTAAATGCCCGTACCAGGCGAGGGTCATGAACACATTCGAGAGCACCAATAACCCAATAGAATAAAAGGCTTTCATTCAGCTTGTTGTGTTTGAAATGTTGTTTGAATTTTTTAGCCCCCGAATTTAATCTTTTCGATGTAATTTTTATACACCTGCGCATTTTCTAATTGCGGTGTAATAATTTCGATCAATGCTGGCGATTGTTTCCAGTTGATAAAATCGGTGAAGGCTGTTTGGAAGTCTTGCTCGTTGCTGCACGAAAAGTATTCTACACCAAAAGCCTCTGCAATTTTTTCGATACATACCGGATGTTGTGTTTCGATAAATTCGTCGAACCCGGCATTTTGGCTCGAACCTGGCAACAAGCGGAATATTCCGCCCCCACCATTGTTCATCACCACAATTTTGAAATTGCTTTTCAGGTTTTTGTTCCAAAGCCCGTTCGAGTCATAAACAAAACTGAGGTCGCCAACAATCAAGAGATTGGTTGCTTTGCTTTGCGAAGCCACACCCGCTGCCGTCGAAATACAACCATCGATGCCCGAAACGCCGCGGTTGGCATAAACAGCACTAAACTTATTGAGGTCGAAAAGTTGCGCATATCGCACAGGCGTACTGTTTCCGAGATGAAGGACTGTTTGTTGCGGTGCGTTTTCCAATACCAATGCCGTTGCTTTGAGGTCGGAAAAAGGAGCTGTTGACAAAAAGCTTGAATGCCTGTTGGCAGTTTTTTGCAGTACAGCTTGCCATTGTTGGTTGAAGTGCTCATCGCCATTTGTTCCTATATTGATTAGTTCGTTAAGCAGCACTTCGGTTTCGCCAATAATAGTTGCAGTCAGGTTTTGATAGGTGTCGATTTTATCTTCATCCTCCGAAAGTCGAAAGTGCACCAAACCGGACTGTTTTTGGAGCCATAGTTTTAAGCGCTTCGAAACAACAGGGCCACCAAAGCTGATGAGCAAATCGGGCTCAAAATCGTTTAAAGGCAGAGTTTCTATCAGCATCATGGTGCGGTCGATTTCGGCCACAATATTAGGGTGTTGCACATTCGAAATGGGTTCGGCAAGAACTACTACTCCCTTGTGTGATGCTAAGCGGCCAATTAATTCATTAATTTTTTTATTTGGAGTTGTTTCGCCGCACACAATAAGCTTACGACGGGCTTTTGACCATGCTTCGCTTAATGCTTTTGTGCTGTTCTCTTCAATCATTTGTGATTCGTAAACGATTATGTTTTTTGAACTCGGCGGTATTTCAACATACAAAGGTTCGGCAATGGGCACATTTATATGTACCGGCCCTTTTATGCCACTAGTGGCTTGGTTAATGATTTTATTAATGGCGAAATGTTGGTTACTTAATTCAAAAGCATCGTGCAAAGGCTGGTGCAGGTGAATGCTGTCTTTCACATAATTCTGAAAAACGTTGATTTGCCTTATGGTTTGGTTGTCCTGTTGATCGATAAGCTCCTCGGGGCGGTCGGCGGTAATGGCCACAAGCGGCACACGCTGGTAATAAGCTTCGGCCAAGGCTGGTCCGTAATTGAGCACAGCCGTACCCGATGTGCAAAGCAAAGCTACGGCATGTTGAGTGGCCAGTGCAATACCAAGGGCATAAAAGCCGGCCGAACGTTCGTCAACAATGCTGTGCAAACTGAAATAAGGGTTCGAAGCAAAAATACCTAGCAGCGGAGCATTTCGCGAACCGGGCGAAACCACTATGTGTTGGATGCCTTTTAAGCGGCATATCTCAACCAAGTCGGCTATATGTTGTAAATGGTGCAGCATTGAAAAGAAATTCAATCAAAAATAATCATTTTTTCTTCAGAACACTTTTGTCAATATTAATGTGATATTTTGGGTGGCACAGGGTCGTAGCCATGTGTTCCCCATGGGTGGCATTTCGAAAGGCGGCGTATGCCCAGCCAAAAACCTTTAAAAGGCCCGTGTATTTTGATGGCTTCGATCATGTAATTTGAACACGTGGGTACATGGCGGCACGAAGCAGGTGTTAAGGGCGAAATGGCATATTTGTAAAAATACACCAAACCGAGAATTGGGTAACTGATTAGCTTCGATATGAATTTTATAAAAGTCAATGGTCAATGGTCAATAGTCATTAAGCCAATGGTCATTAGTCATTGGTTGTTTAATTGGGCAATGCTTACACCAATGACTTTTTTTGACTTAATGACCAATGACTTATATATTTTTTTCAAAATCCTTAAATAACAAACTGGGCTGAATGCCTTGGTTGTTTTGATATTTTCCACTCTTATAGCTGTCGTATTCGCCTAAAATATCGTGATAATAGATTTGGCAAATCTCAATGTTCGGATAAATCCTAATGGGTTGCACGCAGAATATCTCAAGTGTCCAAAAACCGGCAAATCCCACGTCGCCAAAGCCTGCGGTTACATGTATAAACATTCCCAAACGGCCAACCGACGAGCGGCCTTCGAGCATTGGAACCAAGCCCTCGGTGCGGGTAAATTCAACCGTACGGCCCAAGTAAAGCTTATTGGTTTCGAGCAATAGTCCTTCCTCGGGGATAATGATTTCCGAAGCGGTGTTCTCTTTTTTCATGTCCAACTCGTTGCGATCGTAAACCAGCATGCGGTTGTGCAATTTTAAATTATAGCTATTGGGATTGAGCTGAGCCGGATTGTAAGGATCAATATAAATATCTTTGTTTAACCTTTTTTCAATCTCTTTGCCTGACAGGATCATATTTCGATTTTTGTATTAACAGGGCAAATATAATCAGTTGAAAACTAAAAACGACGCTACACCTCTGTAAATGTTTGTTAGAATGCTACAAAACCAATCATTTATTCATTATTGAACTGAACAATTATCAATTTTAAATGTGAACCAATTCTTTTTACAAACTGTTTAGGCTATTATTCAATATTTAAAAAGATAATGACACAAAAAGCAGCATACATTAAAGGCGAACAGTACCTTTTCAAAAATAGAACTGTAAACATCGAAGAGCTTGCCGAAGGAAAGTACTTGCTTACCCTCGAAAAACAGTTTAGCATGAAAGCCGGACATGTTATTGCAATTACAACCAATAAAACCATTGAGCCGCGCATATATAGTTTGTGCAATGGCGAAAACAACGAATACTTACAGGTTCTTTTCGATTTACACCCCGAAGGTAAACTAACGCCAAAACTGGCTAAATTAAAGCCCGGCGATGATATTTTCGTTTCGAAACCCTACGGCAGCTTTATGCCCGTTAGCGATCGAAACATGTGGTGGATAGCTACCGGTACCGGTATTGCACCCTTTAGGGCAATGATGCGTTCGGGATACAAGCCTGAGCTACTCTTACACGGTGCCCGACAAGCTTCAAATTTTTATTTCGAACGCGAATTCAAAACAGATTTAAAAGAAAATTACTACCGCTGCAGTTCGGGAACCGATGGTGTTGCCGATTATTACGGCCGGGTAACATCGTTCATCGACAAAAAAAGTAGTTTGCCTGCCAACAATAAATACTACCTTTGTGGACGTGCTTTAATGGTAGTCGAACTTAGAGATTTACTCATTTCGAAGGGAATACCCTACGAAAATATCATCTCCGAAATCTTTTTTTAACCACTGCATGAAAAACACACTCGACAATGTGAATTATTCAACAATATGGAGCAAAACACATCAGATATTCAAGTTGCAAAAACAAGTAAAGAGCCATTATTTGGTAAAACACTCGATGAATTAAATGTACTGGTAACAGAACTTGGTTTGCCCAAATTCACCGCCAAACAAATAGCCGATTGGCTTTATAAGAAGGAAATCACTTCGATTGACGAAATGACCAACCTTTCGGTAAAAGCCCGCCAAAAACTATCTGAGAGTTTTGAAATCGGATTAGTTGGTCCTGTGAAAGTGCAAGTTAGTACCGACGGAACTAAAAAGTACCTTTTCGCTACCGCGCACCAAAAATACATCGAAACTGCCATGATCCCCGACAAAGACCGTGTTACAGTTTGTGTATCGTCGCAAGTTGGTTGCAAAATGGGCTGTTTGTTTTGCATGACCGGTAAGCAAGGCTTTAACGGACAACTTAGCGCTGGCGAAATTGTGAACCAAGTTAGAATGATTGAGGAATTCAACAAGGTAACAAACATTGTTTACATGGGCATGGGCGAGCCTTTCGACAACCTTAACGAAGTTATCAAAAGCACCGAAATACTTACCGCCGAATGGGGTTATGCCATGAGCCCAAGGCGCATTACTGTTTCATCGATTGGCATTGTGCCTGCATTAAAACGCTTTTTGAGCGAAAGCAAATGTAACCTTGCCATAAGTGTTCACACACCATTCGACGACGAACGCCAAAAACTGATGCCTGTGCAATTGGCTTACCCTTTAAAAAATGTTCTAAACGAAATACGTAACTTTGATTTCGACAACCAACGCAAAGTTTCGTTTGAGTACATTGTGTTTGGCGGAATGAACGATACCAACGAACATGTAAAAGAAATGGCCAGGCTTTTCAACGGTATCAAAAGTCACGTAAACCTAATACGCTTTCACCCCATTCCGGGCACACCGCTTAACCCAAGCAACGAAAACCGATTGCAGGAATTTAAAGATGCTTTAAACAAAAAAGGAATACTAACAACCATACGGGCCTCGCGTGGGCAAGATATTTATGCTGCCTGCGGATTGCTGAGTACTAAAGGCTTGAAGTAAAAAAATTAAACAATGCTGGCATTATTTGCATACCTATTTCTTGCACTGTTTGTTTCATTTGTGTGTTCAATAATGGAATCGGTGCTTTTATCTACACCTCAGTCGTTTTTATTTGTAAAACAAAATGGCGGGCATGCTTGGGCAACATCATTTATCAAGCTAAAAATTAATATCGACAAACCTTTATCGGCTATACTTTCGTTAAACACAGTTGCTCACACCATTGGGGCAGCCGGTGTAGGCGCACAAGCTGTTAAAGTATTTGGCGAAGCATCTTTTGGAATTGTATCGGCAATACTTACCATTCTAATTTTAATTTTAACCGAAATAATACCCAAAACAATAGGTGCAAGGTATTGGCGTAACTTATCAAAAACGTCATATTTCACCATAAAAACCATGATTTTTATTACATATCCCTTGGTAATGATGTCGGCGTTAATAACTAAAGTGTTCTCGAGCAAACAAAACGAACAAACAACCAGCAGAGAAGAAATTGCAGCATTGGCTAGCATAGGCACAACCGAAGGATTGTTCTCAAACAAAGAAAATAAAATTATCCAAAACATACTGAAACTAAAAAATCTGAAAGTAACCGAAATTATGACACCTCGAGTTGTGGTAGCTTTAGCCGACGAAGATTTGCCCCTTAACGAGTTTCTAAAAAATAAAGAATACCTTAAATTTTCGCGTATTCCGGTTTATTCCGAAAACGACGAAAACATTACAGGTTATGTTTTCCGACAAAAAGTATTTGAATGCCTGGCCGAGGACCAACACATGCTTAAACTAAGGGATATAAAACGTTCTATTGTTGTTGCGCCACACTCAATGGCACTTTTTTCGTTATGGGAAAGGCTTTTAACAAAAAAAGAACATATTGCCCTAATTGTTGATGAATATGGTGGTATGGAAGGAATTGTAACAATGGAGGACATAATTGAAACTCTTTTAGGGCTCGAAATTCTCGACGAAAAAGATACAATAACCGACATGCAAAAATATGCACGCGAACGTTGGGAAAAACGACAGGCCAAATACCATCTAATAGATAATATCGATAACAATAAACCTTAAACTTATGCTTTTGAATGGATGTTAAAATATATATTATAATTTCACCTTTGTAAACCCAAAAACAATGGCCGAAAAAACA